>JGI24708J26588_10000475_pt1 | contig 32839 bp, 24 predicted proteins | sample BioPla1DNA2_FD_26588 | JGI IMG/M metagenome (IMG submission 26588) | reverse complement strand
TTTTTTTGTTACTGTTGTCTTTCTATGTGGGCTGATGTAAATATCCATCCACAACCACCTCCTTACCAAACCTAGTATTATAAACAAAAACTCCTTGGGTAGGTTCCTTGTTTATAATAAAAAAATAATAAGCTGCAAGCCCTATAATAATCATTACTAATAATAGAATTATAGACCTGCCTAAATAGCCCTTTTTACCTTTACTATTAACAATCATTCTTATCTCCTTCTTTTCCCTTTTCATTACTTTATTATCTACATTCAAACAATAAATATACATAAAAAAAGGGAAATGTTATTGAAATAACATTTCCCTTTTCCTCTTTATAATAAATTTTTATAGACTATCTGGAAAGTCCTTCCTAAAGGCCTCCACTAATTTTTCTTGCCAATCTGAAACCGCTTCTAATTCTCCAAAGAAAAATCTTAAACTCTTTGGCTCATCAGTAAATCTTAAGCCACCGATAAGCTCCCTATGGCCATGCAGCCATATAATTCTATCTATAGCGTATTTAACCTGTGACAGGGTAAATACCCTCCTTGGCATTGCAAGTCTTAGAAGCTCCATATTAGATAGAACTTCGTTACCATCTTCATCCCTTTGTTCTGACATCGTTCCCCTTTCCATACCACGAACACCACTAACAATATATAAAGCTGCAGCTAATGCTCCTGCTGGGTATTCATGTTGTGGAATATGGCTAACAAACTCCATAGCATCTATATGGCACCCTAATCCACCAGCTGGTGTAACAACTGGAACTCCTGCCTTTTCTAGTTCATTTACCATATATTCTATAAACTGTGGGCCTTGACAAATTATGCTTTCATCCATGGATTCCTCTAGTCCCACCGTTAATGCTTCCATCTCTCTTACTGACATACCACCATATGTAAGGAATCCCTCATATAATGTTACAAGCTCCCTCATTTCTAGGTATAATTCCTTGCTAGAAGTTGAAATTCCTCCACCTCTACCAAATCCAAGTTTACGGGCAGAGAAATAAATGATATCACATAAGTCCATCATTTCTTTTGTAATTTCTCTAATAGTCATGTCCTTACAAGCTTCTTCTCTTTCTTTAATAAAGTAAAGGTTATCTGTTAATAAACTTGCATCAAGTACAATCATAAGGCCATTTTCATCACATATTTTTCTAATATCCTTTAAGTTTTGCAAGGAAAAAGGTTGTCCCCCTATTAGGTTTGTTCCCGCTTCCATACGAACAAAAGCTATTTTTTCTTTACCGTGTTCATCTATAAGCCCTTGCAACTTATCTGTATCCATATTCCCTTTAAAAGGATGTTTGCTTGTTACATTAGTTCCTTCTTCTATAATAATTTCTTCAACCCTGCCACCATTTAACCCTATATGAGCCTTAGTAGTTGTAAAATGGTAGTTCATGGGTATTATGGAGCCCTCTTTTACGAAGGTTTGCATAATTATATTTTCACATGCTCTACCCTGATGGGCAGGTAAAAAATATTCTGTCCCAAATAATTCTGTAAGCTTATTTGTTAACCTTGTAAATGTCTCACTACCTGCATAGCTATCATCAGCAAGAAGCATAGCTGATTGTTGCTGATCACTCATTGCGTTAACTCCACTATCTGTTAACATATCCATGTAAACATCCCTATTATTTAATAAGAATGTGTTGTTACCAGCCTTTTGCATATATTCAAGTCTTTTTTCAATAGGTGGTAATTCTAATTTTTGTACAATCATTACCTTATGCATTTCTAAGGGAATACTTTCCCCATTAAAAAATTTTACTTTAGACATTTTGGAGCCTCCATATCAAATTTATATTTTTACTATATTCTTTGTATCATATCATAGGATTAAATAATATTCCACAAAAAATGACCCTAGGCTTTAAATTAACCACCTAAGGTCATTATATTTATATCTTAAACCTTTCTATAGCTGCCTGTAACCCTGCTGATAATTCAGCTAAACCTTCACTAGATGATGCTATTTCTGCTATAGAGGCTGCTTGTTCCTCCATAGAAGCTGATGCCTCTTCTGTAGAAGCAGCATTTTCATCAGCTATAGATGTTAATTCTTCCATAGCTAGTAAAATCTCATCTTTAATCTGTCCCATTTCTTCTTCTGAAAGATTTAATTCATCTACTGAAGTTGTCATATAGTTTATGGCTTCATTTATAGCAATGAATTTTTCCCTGTTATTTTCCACACTCATTGATTGTTCACTAGTTATAGAAAATACCTTCTTCATAGTTTCTACAGAATCCTGCGAATTACTTTGTAGGTCACGGACAATACTATCAATAACTACTGTTGAATTTGCCGATTGTTCTGCAAGTTCTCTTATTTCATTAGCTACAACTGCAAACCCTCTACCAGCTTCCCCAGCTCTTGCTGCCTCAATGTTAGCATTTAAGGCCAACAAATTAGTTTGATCTGCTATTGATGCTATTAGTTTGGTGGCCTCATTAATTTCATTGGAACTTTCACTGGTTTTTATTATAATTCTATTAATCTCCTCTATAGAACTTGTACTTTCCTTATTTATTTTTATTAAATTGTCAATCTCTTCTAAGCCATCCGCAACAATATCCGTAACCTTTTCAGCAGATAGATTTAACCCACTAAGTCTTTCCTTGTTTTCTTCAATGGCCTTGCCGAGTAATTCTGTTTTATTGGCACCCATCTGTGTACTCGAAGCTTGTTCATCCGCTGCCTTTGCCACATCCATTACTACCTTGGTTACCTCATCTGATGCTCGTGATGATTCTATTGTAGTTGCAGTTAACTCCTGTGATATACCCGCCACTCGCTGTGATGATTTACTAACCCCCTTAACAGTATTCCTTAAGCTATCTATTATATCTTGAAAGGCCCTAGATAGGCTCCCTATCTCATCCTTTCTATTTAGATAACTTTCTTCTATATCATTTGTAAAATCTAGGTCTGCTATTTGCTGTCCGTATTCAACTGATTTAATAATTGGGGATGTTATTGCATTTCCTAACATAAATATAAATACTATACTAATAAGTAACACAACATCTGATATTATTATGGTCATAAACCTAAGTCTTGGAAGTGTAGACAGTACTTCCTTTATATCAGCACTAATTATAAATAACCAATTGCTATTTTCTATGGCAGTATAGGATGCATAGAATTTACGTCCCTCCAGGGTAAATTCACTACTTCCTTCCTTTTCATCTATTACCTTTTGAAAAAGATTTGCTGTAGACTGTTGTCCTTCATCAGTTTTGGCAAGTTCTATTGGATTATACTGGTCTATTACTAAATCTGGGTATGGATATGCCACTATAGTTCCAACATCATTGATTATATAAGCGTAACCTGTTTCACCATAATTCATATCTGCACAAATTTCACTTAAAGAATGCCCATCCATTTCTCCTAATAAAGCACCTGTAATCTGATTGTTTTTCTTAATAGGTACGGCATACATAAGAAGTGGTTCCCCTGTATCATCACTTATAATTAAGTCAGATATATTACTCTCTCCTGCCAGGGCTTTATTTATATACTCTTGATCTGAGAGATCCAATGTTCTACCATCTACAAATTTAGCCTCCCCATTTAAGGCTACAATCCCTATATCTTGAAAGTTAGTGTTGGCAATTTGCTGTTCTAAAACAGGCCTTTGCTGATCCCAATCCATACTTTGAATGTCGAATATGCTTGCAATAACTTCTAATGACCTCTTTTCTAATTCTATCCTAGATTGAGTTAGCTTTGACATTTCCTCAGCCAATGCTGCCATTGATTTTTTTGACTCACCTGTTATATTATTACTTGACATTCTTAAAATAAAAAAACCTAATATACTTGATGAGATTAACATCAGTATAGAAAAATATACAATCAGCTTTGTTCTAATACTCTTCACTTTATCCTCCTCTTATTATAAATACTACCTTATATTTTCAAACTAACCTTGTTTTTGCCTGCAGTTTTTGATTCATATAAAGCATTGTCTGCACGCATTATAACATCATTGAAATCTTTGTCAGTTTCCTTAAAATATGAAATTCCAGCCGAAACTGTTGGACTCATAATATAACCGTCTTTTTCAAGCTTTAGGGATGATACTGCCTGTAAAATCTTACTAGAAACTTTAATTGAATCCTCCACCTCTAAATCTTTTAAGATACATATAAACTCATCGCCACCCCAACGAATTATTGTATCCGAATTCCTTATGTTTTTATACACTGCATCTACAATACTAACTAGGACATAGTCACCAAAGTCATGCCCATAGGTATCATTAACAGACTTAAAATCATCTAAATCAAATAGCATTATCGCAGTGTTTGTCTTACCCCTTTTATATTTTTTAAATACCATTTGTAATTCTTGTATACCCCTTCTCCTACTAGCTGCCCCTGTAAGTATATCCTCATTTACCTCGCACTCTAAATTCTTCCTAGTGAATCTATGCCTTTCCTTTTCTAAGGTTACCAATATAAAGTTACCTGCAAGTAAAAGTACTATTATAAATGCCATAAATTTTAGGGTGTACCCGCTCATAAGGCTTTGTGTCTTACCCTCAATTCTTGTCTTACACTCCCTTATATCTTCTGTATGAACTCCCATAGCAATAATCCAGTTATAGTCCTCATATAACTTTGCATAGGATAGCTTTTCGTCTATGACATCTGAGTTTAATCTTTTAAAATAGTAAGTAAAAAATAGTTCTCCCTTACTTTTTATACCTTCCAACTCCTCTAAATAGGGAAAATTTCCTTTTATGTCCTTGGTATTTGTTGAAAGATATTCCCCCTCCGTCTCCACAAGATTAGGGTGAATCCTTCTAATTGCATAATCATCTCCACCCTCATAGTTTATAACTTCATTTACCCAAACATAGGAACCATCTTCAAATCTCATATTTTTAATTCTTTCTTCCATTTCTATTTTTACATTATTATCTATATGGTCCTTTGCTACACCAAAAATACCCCCTACATTACCATGGTGTATAATATGATATGATGATAGACGATCCCTAATATCATCTAACGGAGTATCTAAGCCATCTGATTTATATATTATTTCATCGCTAGTTTTATCCCATAATAAATGACTAAATAAACTTGGTGTTGCGTCACTTTCAAACTGTAGCTTAAAGAAGTCTATAAACTCCTCATCTGTTAGGTTATCTTGACTGCTTAAATTCCTATATATTTTATCCCCAACTTTTTGGTAATAATCTGTTTTCCCCTTCCTTTTAGTATCAATTTCAATAATCAAATTATTTACATTATCCTTAAGGAAGTGTTTTTTGCTACATATAAGGATTTCTTCTGTTTGCTGACCATAAAACTCACTTAGTTTTTTATAAGTGAATAGATATGTATAGGCCACTAATAAACTTATTATGGATACAGTAACAATTGTAATTAACTTATACTTATTTTCCATAAACATCCCTCCCGGCTAATTATATTATACATGGCCTTTCTGGACAAATTCTGAACAAATCCCATGTATCCTAATAAGCACTAGTATTTATACTCATTGTTTTCGGAATAACTATACTAACTTTTGTTCCTTTTCCTAGGTTGCTTTCTATATCTATACTGGCTCCCTTAATCATTTTGATTTTATTTATAACATTGCTAAATCCTATACCTTTACTTTCCCCTTTTAAAAGCTTGCCTCTTTCATCTTCTGTCATACCTATGCCATTATCTTCTATTATGATTAAAATATTTCCATCATCTAATCCCCTTGTACTTATTTCTATTATTCCGCTTCCACCTTTAGCTAATACCCCATGACGTACTGCATTTTCTACAATAGGTTGTAGGGTAAGTGGGGGTATCATAGCTAGTAAATCTTCCTCAATACTATACTTTACTGTAAGTCTTTCCCCAAATCTCATCTCCTCTATTTCAAGGTAGGCCATGACAAGTTCAAGCTCTGAATCTAAGCTTATATAGCCCTCATTTTTGTAGATATCCAGCTTACCCCTAAAATAGATTGATAAGTTTTCAAGTGCTTTCCTAGTTTTTTCACTATCTATATAACTTAGCCCTATTATCGTATTTATAGTATTGTATAGGAAGTGGGGTGATATCTGAGATTGGAAATATCTTATTTCCTTAGCCAGCGCATCTTCCGCTGATTTTTTCATAAGTAGTAATGAAACAACTCTAGATTTTAATTCTTCAAGATCTATGGGTTTTATTTGAAAATCATTAACCCCATAATCATTAGATTTCATCATGTCTACTATTTTTGCTGATCCGGCAAGTATTAAAATAGGAAGTTCCACCATGGAGAAGTTCTCCCGTATTTTCATGCACACCCTATCAGCCGGTATATCTGGCAAGGAAAAATTTAGTATAATTAAATCAACTTTGTTGTGCTCAATAAAATTAAGGGCATCTAAGCCATTTCTTACTAGTACACTACTTAATTCTAAACTATCCATGGCACCTAATAGTATGTTGCTAGTTGATATTTCACTATCTACTATTAGAATCAAAGGCTGTCCCAATCTATTTTTCCTATTCTCTCCTATATCGTAGTTGACCCTTTTAGCTATCTTAGGAATAGTTTCATAATTTTCCTTAACCTCCTCATTATATAAGGGAAATCTAATCTCAAAACTACTACCTTCCCCATATATTGAGCTAACACCTATATATCCTCCATGATCTTCAACTATACGTTTTGAAATAGGCAGACCTAGCCCTAGGCCGTCTTGCTCCTCCTTATCATTTATTTTGTAAAATATCTCAAATATATCTTCATAAGATTCTTCCCTAATCCCAATCCCTGTATCAGAAATTATAATCTGACCTTGATTTGAAAGTATGCCCCCTGATACAGTTATTTCTCCCTCAGTGGTATATTTAATGGCGTTATTTACTATATTATAAATAACTTGCCTAAACTTATTTAGATCTGCATATAAGTCAGGAAAATTATCATCTATCTCATTTTTTAGGATAATGTTTTTACTAGGTGGTATTACCATTTTCATTTCTCTTAGGATTTCTTCTATAACATCATTGATCTTTATTGGCTCAAGCCTTAATTTAAGCTTTCCTGTTTTTATTTGTGATGCATCTAATAAGTCTTGTACTAGGTTAACTAACCTTTCTCCCTCTTCTTGAATAAACATAAGGTCTTGTAACTGCTCTGAGTTTAGTGTGCCCTCTTTACCCTCTAGCAAATCTTTAGATAAATTAAGGATAATTTGTAGGGGGGTCTGGAGCTGGTGAGATACGCTTTGCAAGAAACTATCCTTTAACTTATCTTGCTTTATTAGTTCATTTGATAATTTGTTTGCTCTTTTATAATCTAACTGTAGCCTATGACTCATAAAAAAAGATACACTAAAAAGTGTTATTACAATTAACATAGCATCTAAATTCCCTAGCTCAACTTCATGGACTATCTTAACCGCCATAAGTATCCAATAGGCAAAAAATGAGGTTGCAATTATCATAATATATTCAAAAGACTCATCCCTGTTATGTATTGATTTAAATATAATATAAAGTATAAAAATATATGTTATCATATAACTGGCAACTACAAGTAGCTTTAAGAAACTGCCAATAGATATTGGAAGCTTCTGGGGGCTTGTGAATATAATAATTACCGTTAGCAAATAATTAGCTATGATAACAATCTTTATTAATCCTTTTTTGGCATATTCTTCAAAAATACCACCTATAAATTTGAGCAAAAATGTTGTTATTAATATCATAGTTATGCCCTGTATCCTAAATCTTAACCTAAAATCATAAGGATATAATAGACTAAGTACCTGTTCCTTCATAGTAGATAAGTATATTGCCATAAGCATATTAGTTATAGAAAAGTATAATAGGTATAACTTTTCCCTTCTTTGAAAATAAATAATACAATAATATATGGCTAAAATTAAGCATACAGAAACCATAAAAACATTTAGGGCAAACCCCTTATTATTGGCCTTGTTTATTGAATCAAAACTTCCAAATTCTATTGAATTTAAAATACCCCCTTTATCATATCCAAAGTTTGCTACCTGTATAATAAGCTCAATTTCATTATTTATACTTCTAGCTACTCCTGTTTTGTATTTACTTTCTGGTATAAAGTCATCCCTATTTAAAGAGATTTTTCCTGTACTTGTAACTTCCTCCCCATTTATGTATACCTTGCTTGCCAAGCGTATGGTACGGGTCTTTATTGCGTACATATTATCCTCAGGTAACTTTATAGTTAATTTATATGTACCTGCACCTTCATTTTGGCCATCATTAGATAAGCTATCCCCCCACGGTCCTGGAACATTAATAAAAGCTTTATTATTACTGACCTGATTAGGTTCCAGAAATTCACCCGGATAAAACTCCCATTCACCATCTAAATGTATAACTTCATCCATTGCTAATTTCCTAGCATCTAAAACTCCCTGGCTAGCTAGGTATCTTTCATCTACCTTATGTAAATTGTTCTTATAAATGCTGGTAGCCACCATTATAAGTATTAATATGCAAATTATGTACTCTGTTTTTATTTTTTTGCATGGTATCATAAGCTCACCTTCCAGGGTTAGTTTCAAAATAAAAACCAATCAGCTTGCCGCCTATTTTAGCTGCTAAGTCTGATTGGTTTTTAAGCTATAAAATTAGTAGTTTTCTTTTCTTACTTCAAAGTATGATTTAGAATATTTACATACAGGACATACTCCAGGTGCTTTCTTACCATTTACAAGGTGTCCACACACTCTACACTCCCAAGTAGTTTCTTCTTCTTTTTCAAATACTTTGTCAAGCTCTACATTCTTTAATAGTTTTCTATATCTTTCTTCGTGAGCTTTTTCGATTTCTCCAACCCTTCTAAACTTAGCTGCTAACTCTGGGAATCCTTCATCATCAGCATCCTTAGCAAATCTTACATACATATCTGTCCACTCGTAGTTTTCGCCTTCTGCAGCTTGTAATAGGTTATCTGCTGTATCTCCTATACCCCCTAATTCTTCAAACCAGATTCTAGCATGCTCTTGCTCATTTCTTGCTGTTTTTAGGAAAAGCTCTGCTAATTGATCATAGCCCTCTCTTTGAGCTATATGTGCAAAGTAAGTATATTTATTCCTTGCCTGGCTTTCCCCTGCAAAACCTTCCATAAGGTTCTTTTCTGTTTTTGTTCCAGCATATTTGTTTTCTTTCTTAGCTTTATCTTCTACTGGTTCAAAAGCTGATTCTGGTTGTCCACATACTGGGCACTTAAATCCTGCTGGGAATTCTCCTTCATGAATGTGATTGCATACTGTACAACGATATTTAACCATAATTTTTTCCTCCTGCTTTTGATTATCTACTTGTATAATATTTATTAGTTTTTGAACAGTCTCAGCTGGAAAATCATCTGGCTGTTCTTTATCTAATAGCAAGTTTAAAAAATCCAAGGTATTCTGGCTTTGCGGAAGCATATATCCTGATTCCCTAATAATGTCTTCAGCCATTATTAAGTTTGATATTTCTATTGCCTTGGCAAGCTTCCCTGGAATTTGTGATGCCATATTAGACTGATCTGTCTTGCTCCTTAGTAAGACTTTCATAGAATCTACTACATCTTCAGTCTTTGGCTGTTGTGGTGGATACTCAAATGGCACCATAGAAATAGCACCTGACCTACATGCATCTGCACAGTCTCCACATCCTATGCATTTTGAAACATCTATAATACTGTTTTCTGTATTAGAAGCCCCTGTTGGGCAAACATAAAGACATAGGCAATCCTTGGTACATAATCGAATATTCCTTACTGCATATTTTTTTGACATATTAGTTTCCCCCTTCTATCTCAGCAAATTTCCAATTTGGCACTTTGCATACAGGACAAACTTCTGGCAGTGAATCACCTATGTATATAAATCCACAAATAGTGCAGACATGGATTCCTGCACCTTCTAACATAGCATCTCCTTCTTCCTCATACCGTGCTAATATAGAATTTAATATCCTAGTTACCTTTCCACTCCAAACAAGTGCCCTTAAGGCTCCTCTATCTCCATCTTCTTCTGCTCTTGCATTTGCATACGGGAGATTATTTTCAAGATCTTCCTTAACAAATTCTATTAGCTTAGCAAAGTCTCCATCAATGGCTACTGCCCTATCACTATAGTATTTAGCAAGGCTTGCAAACAGCTCTGCCTCTTCATCTTTGTATTGCATCTCTGCTCCCCTGGCCAGATTGCTAAATAAAGCACTTATTTCCATGGGTGACATTTCCTTTATATCTTCTGGAAGTTCAATCTTAGTAATTGGCATTTCCTTGGTGTCATCCAGGTCCTGCTGGTAAAACTCTTCCTTACCTGCGCCACATATGGGGCAAATAAAATCATCTGGAACTTCACCGTTTCCCTCATAAATATAATTGCAAATGGAACATATATATTTGCTCAATATCTTCCCTCCTTAGTAGTTTAATCATTAATCCTACTATACATTATAGCCAATTTATAGCAGTTAAGTCAATTAAATATTAGACAATTTACTTAACTTTCTTATAATAAAGAATAAATACAGTAAAAGTAAAAATCAGCAGCACCATTAAGGCTAATATAATTTCTTTTTGGGGCTTCCTATTTTCTAGATAGTTTTCACTTATGTCTTTATGGCTTTCATCTAACTTAGCATATTCTATTACCTTGCCATCTTGTAGGATTAACATCCTATCCCGGTTAATTACATGAGGATAACTTTCTATGGTTTTATTTAATTGTTCCCTATTTGTACCTTTTATTAAAAGCTTGTTATTACTTGGGGATATACTAATGGATCCTAAAGATTTATTATTTTGAATAAAGTCTCCCCCTGGAACCTCAAGATTTCCTTGAATAGACCATACTACTCCACCATTCCTATCATCGTCACTGATAGGATTAATATATAGTCCATTAATACCCTGAGATAACCTTCCAATATGAGATGAAAAGTTAGAAATATTATCTAAAGAAATTTCATTAAGATTATCTAAACTTATATTTCCATCTAAATATCCATCCTCATTTTGTAAAAGTCCATAACTACTTAAAAGGGTGTATTCCTGCCTGTTTTTTAAATCTAAATCAAATCTACTATTATCACTATCTATCCTAATCCAAACATTTTCAAAGGTCTGGGTTACACAGTTTTCCACATTGGGCTTTAAATTAAATGATAGGTTAATATTAAAGCCAGTATAATCATAATATTGTTCTGGTATTGAGAATTCCAATGTTCCCTTAGTACTTTCTTTTGAGAGTTCCTTCGTTAAAAACTTTTCCCCATTTATAGAAGCTATTACATAAGCCTCATCCAAATCAGATAATGAAGAGTAATTATATGCAAAACTAAGCTTATTATCATCTGTTAAGGTTTTACTAGCTGGTATTGTAAAGTAATAATTAAAATCCTTTATACCATTACCTACCTGGGACACGGTTTCATATCCCAATTCTTTTAAGCTTGGGTTAGTATTGAATTCTTTGTTTTTTACCATCTTATTTTCATCTAAAATATAGGTTTCTGTCTTCATCTGGGCTAATGATGACTTTTTTCCTAATGTCTGATTTAAAACTCCTAATTGATCATTATTAGAAGTCATAATAATAAAGTGTCTTTTATTGGCTATTTGCCTTAAGGCAATCAGGCCTTGTTTAGCTCCAGCTTCCCATATTTTATCAGTAAATAAACTTTCATCTAAGGATTTAAGCTGGTCTGGCGTACCTATTATTATGGATTCTTTGGCCAACCCTTCTATTTCAGAATATCTAAGGGTTTTTATTTTTAGGTCTTCCCCCTTATTCTTATTTACCCATCCAAGCAAGGCTGATAATGATGATATCTGAGAATAATTTTCCTCGGCTAGTTTATCTGCTACTATAATATTTATTTGTCCTTCCAAGCCATCAAAATAATAAGTACTATCAAAAATATCATTTAAATATTTACCTGGTGTTCTTAAATAGTCAAATTTAAAATAGGAATCCTTTTCTATAATAAGCCAGTTTATATCTGGATTTATTTCACACCTTTCCCTTGTGGATTTTAAAAATCCTTTAATGGATAGTGTGTTTTGTCCCTTATGGATTGAAGTTGCTGGCACTTTTATTATTAAAGGCTCACTGGAGTCTAAATCCTTTATTAAAAGTGAATCTATCTCTAGCCCATTTAATAAAACTGAAATAGAAGATAAGTCCCCAACTAAGGTGGGACTTGGTTTTATTTTTAATGATATATTAAAATCACTAACATCCATATTATCTGCTATATAAAATGTCTTGCTTATTTGGCTAAAACCACCTATTAACTCATCTTCTTCCCATTTATGGCTATAGGTACTTTCCTCCACTGGATTAGCCATAGTATAAGGGACAGGTAATAATGTAAATAGAATTATAGTATAGATAAATATTTTTATTTTCTTCATATTTTCAAAACCTTTCTGTTTTATACCATTTTGCATCCCTTTTATAGATTACATCACCTATATAAGAGTAGGCTGCCCTTAAGGCTATCCATATAAAAAGCTGGGAGTAAGTGAAGTAGGACACACATGATATAAGAAAATTTTCAAATGTGCTCTGCCCCTTATCACTTGCTAATCCCACATTCATTTGTAAAACAAATATAATATACATGAGTATAAATGATAATGTGGAATTAAAGTTTATACCTAGGTTCATATAATTTAATATATCTAGGTTAGGATTTATAAACCTAGTTATAAAAATTCCGATATTCATTAAAAAGATTATATCCGATACTAATATAAACAATAGAAACCATACATAGGTTAACCAATATAAAACTATATCAAATTTTATTCTCCAGTCAAGGGATGAAAATAGATCTGGTAGGTTTTTAAATACAACATAAAAGTTGCCCTTAGCCCATCTAGTCCTTTGTTTAATATATACTGAAAGCTTCTCAGGTTCTTGCTGGTACGCCTCCGCCCTACTTTCATAGGCAATTAAGTAGCCTTTTTTCATAAGAGAAAATCCCAAATCTGTATCTTCTGTAATAGCCCTTGGATCCCATCCACCAAGCTGTTCCAGAATGGTCCTATTAATTATAAAATTAGTCCCTGGTATTTGCCCTAGCTTAAATATATGCCATTTCCCAGGGTTTAAAATCCTTTGTGAGGCAACTAACTCTAGGTTAATACATTTGGTAAGGAAATTCCTATTTCTATTTCTTGCTTTATTTCTGCCAAATACAGCCCCATACCTTTTATCTTCAAAAGACTTTGTGATTAAAAATTTTAAGGTATTTGCTTCTGGTGCTGCATCTGCATCCAAAACAAAGACCAATTCTCCTAGGGCTTGCCCAAGGGCTAGATTTAAGGCATTTGCCTTTCCCTTACCACCAGTGATTTCGTTAGTAGTAATAACCTTAATACTTCTGCCATGATTATTGGCCTTTACCTTGCCAATCTCTTCACCTGTATTATCAGAAGAGTTATCATTAATTACGATTATCTGAATCAATCTTCTTGGATAATTCAGATTCAAAACCCTTTCTAGTGTATCTTTAATTACCATCCCCTCATTGTGGGCGGGTATCATTATAGTTACACTTGGAAGCCTATCATCGTATTTATTTAAATCCACCTTATTTCTTCTCTCATTTGAAACATATCCAATTGCACCAAAAACAAGGATTATATTAATTAGTACAGAACTCCATATGGAAAGTACAGATAAAACAAATATAATAGTATATATGTTAAGCATTCTCATCACCTAATCTATAAATCTTTCCTTAGACCACCTTTTAAATATTATTATAGCAGCCAAAAAAACTATAATACTAATAGAAAAAAATATTAATGTAATATCCCCAATACTAGCTATAGCCCTGCACAGCATATTTGCTTGTTCAAATTCCTCCTGGTAACTTCCAAGATGTAAATTTTCACCCTCTAGTTCATTAAATGCTAATAATAAAGCACTTATATTATAATTATTCCTTGTAATTACTAGTCCTATATTATCTTTTGTATCCTTTTTTATATTTATCTGCGATAGCGTATCAAGGGGCTGGCCTATATCTACAATGTTAAAAGCTATCTCATCTTCCCCTATATAAACTGCCTGACTATCTGTTTGGTAGTAGCCACCTGATATAGTTAATCTTTTATTATACTCATTAAGTAAGAAATAGGATTTATCTATCATATCAGTTTTTTTAAGAAGTAAATTAATCTGCTTATCCACCTGCAAGGTTTCAAGAATTTTTATAACATTATTATGGATTTTATCATTAGGGTCTATAACAATTACTACGGGTATAGATAAGTCATATAAAGTTACTATATCCTTATATATTTCTTCACTATCTTGACCCGGCTCTATAATATAAAAACATTGTTTTAAATTATAGCCCACTGAAGATTGATCACTTAGCATATTCTCCATAGACATCAACCTCTGTTTCCCTTTGAAGTTCTAGTAATATCTGTTTATGGTCCTTAAATAAGTCATGCCTTTCCTTAGAATAATCCAAGCCACCTACCTTTAGAACAATATCAACTATGTCGCCATCTTTATTCTTGATACTAAACTTCCTACTAGCTTCTACCACCCTTCTAACAGCTGGCTTTATGTTATCATAAGAAGTCATTGGGGTAATAATAATAAACCTATCATTGCTTACAATAAATTTAGAATCTTCCTCTCTTATACTACTTTGAATTACCTCTGCTATATCCTCTATTAATTTGCCAAATTCTTTTGCATCAAGTAATGTTCTTAAGGTCTCAACAAATTCTAGCCTAAACATAGATACTGAAAATGTATACTCTGGATACCTATATGCCAAGTTACTATATTTTGATAATAAGTCCTTAAAGGCATATTCGTTTTCAAGATTAGTACGTGGATCCATTTTTAGCTGTATATTTTCTAGTTTTTCTAACTTATGCAAATCATTTATTATTTCTTTCCTTGATTGATTCATGTTGCCAGCATAAATTGTTGATAGGGGAACAAAAAACAATAATATATATGTTACGATATTAATGTTTTGTTCACCAGTCATAATATAAAATATGTAAGCTACTACATATATTATAGAAAAAAGAGCTGCTGGAACTATCCCAATAAAATAAGATAATAGTATAGATAATAACTGGATTACAACAACAGTAAAATTTTCAATAGGAAAGGTTTGTGTATAATATATATTAATAAATATCAAAAAGATTTGGGTAATCAAAAAAGTAACAAGAAATAAGTAGGACGTTTCATAACTTTTTAAATTTCTTTTATTCATTTTCTTCCCCCTATGTTATAATAGAATTGTTATTAATTAATAATATATCACATTAAATAAGTAGAGTAAAGAGGTTAGCATGGAAATAAGTATGAGAAAAATTTCAATTTTTATTATATGTGCTTTTATCTTAGCGGCTGGATATTTTACCATTACTAAGTACCCTAAAATAAATAAATCAAATGAGTCTAACGATAAATTAGTCCCAATAAAATCAGGCAATCTATCCACAGATTATTCTATCGATACCGCTTTAAGTGATATAGATAAATTTAATCTAAATACGGTAAATGTGCCCATAGCAATTAATATAGATGATCTATCCTCAAATTCTATGGTTATAGATGAATATAGCCTGGCAAAGGCTATTGACCTAATAAAAATTCTAAAAAAGAAGGAAGTAAATATTATTCTAGAACCCTATCCTTGGATAGATAACGGAAGTATGTATGAAACAGATTGGGATCCAAGTAATATAGATGAATTCTTTTGGAACTGGAAAACTGTTGTGTTAAAACCGTTGATTGATGAAGTAGCTAAACCATATGATGTAGATATATTAAATATAGGCACAGGTTTTGATCATATGGAATATGCTCATGGATACTGGCTAGATCTTATTGATTATGTCAGAAAGCACTATGATGGTCTTATAACCTACCGTACTAGTTGGTGGATAACAGCAAGCTGGGACCAAGATACTTTTAGTGATTATCAAGATAAGCTTAATAATCCTTTATTTGGGGAGTTAGATTTTATATCTATTGCTGCATATTTTGAGCTTACTAATAATGATACTAATTCTGTTAATAATCTAGTTAAAGCACTTAACAAAAGTCAAATCTTTGAAAGAGACCAAAATATTAAGAAGGAAACTAAAAATTTTCATATAAGATGGGGTAAACCTATTTTCTTTGGAGAACTAGGTTTTCCAAGAACCACTAAAGCGTCTATCCACCCTTGGAATCCATATGCCAGTACTACCATAAATAGTACTGAACAAGCTAATTGTTTCGAAGCTTATAGAAGGGTATTTGAAAAGGAACCATGGTTTATGGGATTTTCTATATTTGCTATCGGGGAAGACGGAGATGATAAGTTATATTACCCAAGTAATGAAAGCACAAAGATTATTAGAAAATGGTATAACAAAAGCGACATATAAGATTATATGTCGCTTTTATTATCGCCTATAACTGCTACATGAATTTCTAATATTCGCCTAAAATCAGTTTTTGTTACAGTAATTTTTAGGTTTTCGTAATTAAAGCTATCATTTTCATTAGGAAATTTACCAAGCTCTCCAATTACAAAGCCTGCTACTGTATTGGATTCGTATTCCCTATTTATATTAAATAGATCAAACATTTTATCTATACTTGCACTGGCAGATATTTTATACTCATTATCCTTTATTTTAACAAATTCCTCTATGATTTCATCATGCTCATCCCATATCTCACCAACTAGTTCCTCTAAGATATCTTCTAGTGTGACAATACCAGCTGTCCCACCATATTCGTCAGTTATAATTGCCATATGGGATTTTGTAGTTTGTAAAAGCTTTAAGAGTTTTGAAATCTTTGTTGTATCTGTAGCCCATATAACAGGCTTAATTATATCCCTTAAATAAACCTTTTCCTTATCCTCCTGAAGATAGGAGTGGAAATTCTTCTCATGAATTACACCAATTATATTATCAATGCTTGATTCATATACAGGCATCCTGGAAAAACCACTTTCTATAAATAACTTATTGATTTCTTCATCAGAATAATCTAAATCTATCGCAACTACATTAACCCTAGGTGTAAGAACATCATTAACATCAAGATCATTAAATTCTATTGCCGAACGAATCAATTCTCCCTCTTGTTCATTAATTCCACCTTCATTTTGCGCCTCATCTATAATAGTTAGGAGTTCTTCTTCCGTTATACTTCTATCATCTTTAACCTTAAATGTTTTAGAAAGTAGCTTTTTCCATGACATAAATAAGTAATTAACTGGTGTAAATATAAAAACCAAAATCTTAAGCCCAGGAGTTGCCCACATTGCAAATTTCTCTGGTGCCTCCTTTGCCAAACTTTTAGGTGATATCTCACTAAATATAAGAATAATTACTGTCATAACTACCGTTGATATTGCCACACCTGCACTGCCAAAATACCTAGAAAAAACAACTGTTCCAATAGATGCAGCAGCTATATTAACAATGTTATTCCCTATTAAAATAGTTGATAAAAGCTCATCATAATTTTGGGATAAATTTAATGCTGCTTTAGCCTTCTTATTACCGTTATTGGCAAGGTTCTTAAGGCGTATTCTATTTATGGCCGAAAAGGCTGTCTCAGCTGCTGAAAAATAAGCTGACATTAATATTAAAAACACTAAAGTAATTATAAGTAACGTACTATCACTATCCATCCGCTGCTAATCCTTCCTATGTATTCTTTATGGTGGCTATCAAAAAGCCTACAATTATGCAATCTAGTAGTTATTAATTTTATCATTATAATAAAATTTTTACAAGGCTAATATTTCTAATATTCTCTAATGTTAAGTATATGTGATCCTAATAATTTTATATCTATTGTTTATAGCCTAAGAAGTAAAATACACCATACAAAACTCTCTGCAACTAAAAGTTACCTGTTTTATATGATGTATTCTATCTGGTTTTTATTTAATAATACGATAATGCCCTATAATCGGTAATTCTTCAGCTCTCCCGCCAAAGCCATTTATCATCCCCATAATTCCTAAGACTAATAGTGCAACACTGAGAAGCGTATTTAAAATACCACCTATAAAAGGAATCAAAGGCAATATTAGTCTACCTGACACAGCTATAATCCAAAGTATTAGTGCCTGATTTGCATGAAATTTACCGTATCCTGAATCCGGGGATACAATTAAAGGTAAAAAGAAAATAAGATAGGCAAGGCCTGCCATAGTTTTATTTTCTTCAATATCTTCCCGTGTATAATTACCAGTTTCTACCTTGACTGGTCTATTTGTCATAATGCCACCCCTCTCTTTTAAACATTATAACAAATAATCATACTACTGTCATCAGTTAAAAATCCTACAGTCCATTAGCAGAAAGGTTTTTCTTGTATGAGTCTAAATGGCTATACATATCTTCTTTAAATGGATTTCTCTTGGTTTTTTTAATAGTATAAATTTCATATATGAATACAGCCACATTGGCTATAAGCGCTATTATACTCAAGGTCATAAGTGCAACTGGATTTTGAGTTGAGGTAATTGAAAAAGCTGGATACTTGGCGTAATCAAGGGATAATGAGAACATTCCCCATATAGCAAGTGTTGCTGCCCTATGTTGTAGCCAGATTCCTCTTTTGAAAACTTCCGCTATAGTACATGCAAGTAATATTAAGACTCCAGCATACATAGATCTATTTGAAATGCAATTATAGCAGTAGGCAAAATTCCATATATCATAGGCTATAATCCAAAACCACAACTGATCTGCCCACACCATATCCTTGCTTTCAGTATTAGAGATCTTAATTCCAACCCAACCTGTTAAGGATAGGATCAAAAACACCCCTGCAATAGCATTTATTATATTCCATGGTCCTCCTAGCATAACAAGTCCATTTTCAATTTCACCTGTCATGGAATATACTTCTATATCACGAAGAATTGCCTCTATAATATTTAATACCAGTATGGCTACTGGAAAATAAATTGCGTATTTGTTTTCCCTAACCCTCTTAATATATCTCATTGCCATAAACCCTATAACCCCTGCAAGGGCTGAATAGGTCTTTACCCATGCAAACCAGTATCCCCCCGATGTACCAGCTCCTGCTGTCTTTGGCCAAAGAAATATAGTCAGTATAATTGGTAATACAATATATATCCCTACTGCCGCCCCCTTACTCCTTCTAGTTATTTCATTTATAATTAAAAGCCCAATCAATAATAAAACAAATGCTATAACTGACTGAAATGTATAGTTTGTAAAGAAAAACATAATATCCCCCATTTTCTTTCAATAATAAGTTGTTAATACATTATTTCAAGGTCGCTTATTGGATATGCCTTACATGAATGAATATATCCAAACTTTTCATCTGCTAGTCTTAGTAACACTCCCTTTGGCATAAATACATTACCGCTGACCAGCTTAACCCTACATAGGCTACATTCCCCGCTCCTGCAGCAAACATTAATATGTATGCCCGCCCTTTCAACTGCTGTTAGAAGCGACTCATTAGCTCTTGCATCGATAACCCTATCGCCTATGGTAACTTTAAACACCTCATCACCTGTTAAATCCTTTGGCCATCCTGGTTCATTTTCTATATCTTGCCTTGAGCCAAACATTTCACGCCTAATATCCTTTGGTCTTACCTTTAACTCTTTCAAGGCTGATGTTACAAACTCTATCATTATTTCTGGCCCACAAAGATAATATGTGCAGTCATCTAGGACTCCTACTAATTCTTTGATGCACTTAGCATCTATAAAGCCCTTACGAAAGTTACACTCTTTATCAGATTCTGATAGTACTAGGTTGTATTTAAAGTTATCATGATTTCTTGCCATTTCTTCAAGTTCCTTATGGAAGATAGCTACTTCTTCATCCCTACAACCATATATAAGATGGATTTCCCTCTTGGCCCCGCTTTCAAGTATCTCCTTAATCATACTATTAAATGGAGTTATTCCGCTTCCACCTGCTATAAATACGGACTTATCATAATGGAAGACTGGATTAAAATGAAACTCTCCTGCAGGCCCATTTGCCTCAAATTCATCTCCAACTTTTACCTTATCCAAGAAATAATCAGATACAAAACCTTTTTCAATCCTATCAACTGTTACCTCATAATAGGCCCTTTGCTTAGGTGATGAAGATATACTATAAGGCCTACTTGTTCTTACACCTTCAATGACAGTGAATATATTAATATACTGCCCTGCCTGAAAAGGGGGTAAATAGCCTGTTTTGGATGCTAGCCTAAAGGTTTTGGACCCCTTAGTCTCTTCCCTTATTTCAATTACCTTAAGATCAAGACTTTCAGCATGTAGTGCTCCAACTATTTCCTTGGTTTTATTTTTTTCCCTTATTAAATCTCTACCATTTTTCCTAACATTTTCTATTTCCTGCAATGTTTCTTTGCCATTTATCATTTCACCAATAATTATTTCTTTCATTGTTTTCATCTCTACACCTCTTTTGCTATTTGTTTTGCTATTTTATCTGCATAAATATAGTTTGGTCCAAATCCACACACATTCACCCAGCCACTGGCAAAGGTCAAGTTTTCGATAAATTCTTCTGTTGGGAAGAAATATACTGCAGATTTTAGGTCCTGTTCAAAACCGTAAATAGCTCCGCCTGGATGGTTCAAATATCTCATATGTGTCAGGGGCGTAGCAATGTCTATTTCCTCTATATGGCTTCTGATTCCTGGGAATCTTTTTTCCAGTCTATCTACAATAGTATTAGCAGCCTTATATTTAGTTTCATAGTATTGCTCAGGTGATAATTTTTCCCACTCTGTAGAATATTTAAGAGTTCCAGCCGTAATCATACTAGTTCCTTCTGGTGATATTGTAGGATCATCCACTGTATAACATGTAGCTATAATTGGATCTGTTTCAGTAGCTAGTTCATAAGCCTGCATAAAATCCTTATTAGCATCTAAACTATCATAAATTAAGTTAAATGAATCTGTAAAACCTATCTCCTCCGGTGGACAATCTAGTCCAATAAAGCAGGTTAGGGCTGAAATTCCTACAGTATATGCCTTAAAGTATTTTCTAGCTTCTTTAGGAATTTGGTCCTCTTCTAGGAGATTAGCATATGTGTGAAGTGGTGAAATATTGGATAAAACAACCTTTGATCTATATTCCACACCATTTTCATCTACTACTCCTACGGCTTTATTATTTTCTACTATTATCTTTTTAACACCACAATTATATTTTACTTGGTTACCTTTTTCTACAATAAGATCTGCTAAGGCCTGGGACATAACCTGGGACCCTCCCTTTAAATAAAAGGGTTTATCCTCTATGTAGATGTGTGTACATTTTGCCAAAATTGCAAAAGGGAATCTTTCTGGTGGAACTCCCATGAAGCACCAATAGGCGCTAAGACATAACTTTATTTCTTCGCATTTAAATAATTCATCAAGTACTTCTTGGGTACTTCTTAATCCATAGGTTGCTAGTGTAGGAAACTTCTTGGAAAACCCTACTTTAACCATAAACTTTTGTAACTTAGATGGATCTCCAGATGAGTTTGCACTTTGCTCCATAAATGCCTCTGATTCATCATAGAACTTATATACAATATCAAAATACTTTAATATCCCTTCTTTTTCTTCTGGGAATTCCTTAATAAGTAACTTCTCAGCCTTCTTCCTATCAGCTGGTATTGGTACTCCAGATCCATCTGGCAGATTAACCTTAAATAATGAGTCTATTTCAACCCAATCTATTTTATCCTCGATACCATACCACCTAAATAACTCCCTTAAGGGACCTGGTTTTTCAGGCGTTCCCATATGGCTAAGTTGATGAAGGGCAACCTCAAATTCAAATCTCCCCCTACAGAAGGTTGTTCCACAACCCCCCGGAATATTGTGTTTCTCAAATAGGATTACATCTTTTCCCTCCATGGATAAGGTAGCTGCTGCTGCTAGTCCCCCATTACCTGCACCTATAACAATAACATCTGTTTTTTCCATATAATTCTCCTTTGCTTAATTTATAGTACGATAAAGGTGTAAGCTATTAAAGCTATATTAACTATCATCAATAAACATTGAATACTGTTTTTGTGGCTATAAGCTATAAACTTTTCAAACCTTTTATTAGCAAATGCCATTTCAAAATATTCCTTATTAGCAATTTGTAAAACACCACCAAAAGTTAAGGTGTTTGCCCTTAGCAATAACCATAGTCCCGGATTCTTTGTAATAATAATCCCTATTATAGGCGCACCTAAAATTCCAACGTGCATAAGGGATATCGATCCACTAAATTCCCCTGTTACAAATATCCAGTTCCAAATTGTATAGGCAATAATCCAGCAAATAGTAGCTGTAGCATTAGCAGCATCTGCTGAATAAATACTACCCAGCCAAGTACCCTTTAAGGCATATACCCCTGCTGCTAGCACTAAGCCTGTCACAAAATTAAAATACTGTTTATGCTTTAAATCTGTAAAAGTAGCCTCAAGAATATTAATAACCAAAAACACCAATACAATCTTTACATATAAGTCTCCAGGTAATACATTAAAGACTGCCAAAACAATCAATACTCTCATAGTTATTAATGTGCTAAGTTTAAGCTTCTCAAAAAACACGGGTTTTAAAAACAATAGAACTAATATTGCTGGAACTACATTAAAAGGTATATTCCCCCATATTGGAAAATAGGATGTTAATAATCCTATCCCTGTGACTGTGGCTGTAAACATAAACCATGTCATAAATTGCCTAAATCTTCCTTCCTTATCCATAGTTAAATCCCTCATAATCTCCCCCATTTCCTCTTATTAACCTCTGGTCTAACCACCACTTTGATAAAATAATAACACATGTTATGATATTTTGCAACATTTTTCACATAATTTAAGTGTATATAATATGATTTTCAGTAAATTTTACTTGTTTTTATCTTTGCTATAGGTTATAATTTTAACTGGTTAAACCAATAGGAGGTTATTGTATGGAATTTAAAGAAATAGTAGCCCCTTCTATGAAGGAGCTTTTTATACAGTCAATTGAAAATATGATTTTATCTGGTGAATTAAAAATTGGAGATAAGCTACCTACTGAAAGGGAGCTAGCTACTAAAATGAATTTAAGTAGGTCTGTTGTTAACCTAGGACTTAATGAGCTTAAAAATAAAGGATTTATAGATATAGTACCTCGCAAGGGAACATATGTAGCTGACTATATACAATATGGAACCTTAGATACACTGATATCTATCATCAACTTTAACGGGGGATCCTTAGATAAAAAGATCTTTGACTCTCTTATGGAATATAGACTACACAATGAAGGAACTGCGGCATATCTCGCTGCCTTAAATCGAAGTGATGAAGATATAGATAAGATGGAGTATCTATATAATAAAATGCTAGAAAGTACTTCAAATACAGAGCTTTCCACCCTTATATTTGATTTTCATCATGTTATATTTTATGCCACAAATAATTATATATATCCCCTGGTTCACAATTCCTTCAGGAATATAAGTATTGTTTTGGTTGCAAAAGTCTTTAACTCATTCCCTGCTGATCATGTTATAAAGGACTTAAAAACTATTATGGATATGATAAAAAAACAAGATCCTGATAAGGCAAAGGAAGCCATGGATAATTTAATAATACATGGTATTGAAATACTTGAAGAAAATTATTTTAAGAACAGTTAGTCCTTGCTTTACTCCCCTTATGGTGCTATAATCCATTTATATAACAGAATATGTTAAAGGGGAGTAACTAGCTATCATTAGCGATAACGTCAACAACCGTTAGGCCACTGGCCTCTCTGGCTTTATCCTTTGGTAATTCAAAGATGTGAGACCTTTAGCGAAATTTTACCTTACATAATAGGTAAAGTCTTGCTAAAGGTCTTTTTTATTAGTTATTTTTACTTAAGAAGGGAAGTGTAATATGTGGTTTTCTAAATCAGATGAAGAGGTTTTAAATCAATTAGGTGTGGATCCAAAGCTTGGTCTTACCCATGAAGAAGCCAAGAAACGACTTGGGAGGTATGGCGAAAACAAGCTTAAGGATAAACCTAAAAAAAGCTTTTTAGCACTACTAATGGGGCAGCTTCAGGATTTCCTAATCTATGTTCTATTAGCTGCTACTGTGGTAACTTTTGTAATTGGTGAATATGTTGATGCAACTATCATAATTTTAGTAATTATAATAAATGCAGTAATAGGCGTTGTCCAGGAGTATAAAGCCGAAAAGGCTATTGAAGCCCTTAATAAGATGACTACACCTAAGTCTCTGGTTAGACGTGGTGGGGAAATTATAGAAATAAACTCCGAAGAAATTGTACTAGGTGATATTGTAATAATTGATGCTGGTAGGTATATACCAGCTGACATTAGGCTAATCGAAAGCGTTAACCTCCAAATAGAAGAATCTGCCCTAACAGGTGAGTCTGTGCCTTCTAATAAGGATGCGAGTAATATACACATGGATCCTAAAACACCTATAGGAGACAAGTCAAATATGGCATTTATGTCCACCCTCTCTACCTATGGAAGGGGAGAAGGTGTTGTTGTTGCCACTGGTATGGATACAGAGATTGGGAATATCGCTAAGATTCTTCACGATGATAATGATAACATGACTCCTCTACAAAGAAGACTTGATGAGCTTGGTAAAACAATTGGCTTACTTGCTATGGGAATATGTGCTTTTATATTTGTAGTTGCCCTTATACAAAAAAGAGATACTTTTGATATGCTACTAACTGCAATCAGCTTGGCAGTAGCTGCTATTCCTGAAGGTTTAGCTGCTATAGTTGCTATTGTACTTGCCCTAGGCGTAACTAGAATGTCAAAAGTTAATGCTATTGTAAAGAAACTAACTGCTGTTGAGACTCTAGGATCAGTAAATATAATATGCTCTGATAAAACAGGAACCCTAACCCAAAATAAGATGACTGTTGTAAGCCACTATACACTGAATAATCTTACAGAGCTACCAGCTCAAGCTACAAACCTTAAGGCAAATCAGGATCAAGAGCTGCTTATTAAGTCCTTAGTCTTATCCTCAGATGCTACTTATGAAAACGGTGAAGGTACAGGAGACCCTACCGAAATCTCCCTAATAGCACTTGGTAATAAATATAATCTTAGCAAAAATGACCTAAACGAAGAACATGAAAGGGTTTCAGAAAATCCCTTTGATTCTGATAGGAAGCTTATGTCCACCCTTAATAAAGAAGGTAATAAATACAGGGTTTATACAAAAGGTGCCATAGACAACATTTTGAATATATCTGATAGGGCCCTAGTAAATGGCAATATTGTACCTCTTACTGATGATATGAAGGAAGAATATCTAGAAGCCGCAGATCAGATGTCAGATAATGCCCTTAGGGTTCTAGGTGCTGCCTTTAAAGATTGTGATAGCATTATAGACCCTAAGGAAATGGAGAAAGGCTTAGTGGTAATTGGTTTTGTAGGGATGATAGATCCCCCAAGACTTGAAGTTAAAGACTCTATAGAAGAAGCTAAGCTTGCTGGCATTACCCCAGTTATGATTACAGGTGACCACAGCCATACTGCCTTTGCAATTGCTAAGGAGCTTGGCATAGCCACATCCCTTGAAGAAACCCTAACTGGCCCGGAAATAGATAAATTATCAGATGATGAATTCGCAGCTAAGGTTAGCAATTATACTGTATTTGCCAGAGTTTCCCCTGAACATAAGGTTAAAATAGTAAAAGCCTTCAAGGCCCAGGGTAACATTGTATCCATGACTGGTGATGGTGTTAATGATGCCCCATCCCTTAAATATGCAGATATTGGTGTAGCAATGGGAATAACAGGTACTGATGTTTCCAAGGGTGCTAGTGATATGATTCTTACAGATGATGACTTTTCTACCATAGTACATGCTATTGAGGAAGGTAGGAATATTTATAACAACATCAAAAAATCAGTTGTATTCCTTTTATCATGTAACCTTGGTGAGGTTCTATCTATCCTTGTATCTATCTTGTTCTTTTGGCCTATGCCACTGATACCTACACAGATACTTTGGATTAATCTGGTTACGGATTCACTTCCAGCTATAGCCCTAGGTATGGATCCAGGTGATAAAGATGTTATGAAAGAAAGGCCAAGAGACCCTAATGAAAGCTTCTTTGCCCATGGCGTAGCTGCAAGAGCTATTATTGGTGGTGTTTTAATAGGTAGTTTAACTCTACTAGCCTTCCATATGGGCGTAAGTGAATTCGGATATTCCCTGGGAAATAAGAATATTCCTGAAGATGTAATTACCTACGCAAGAACCATGGCCTTCGTTGTACTTGCATGTACCCAACTTTTTTACTCATTATCCATTAGAAATGATAAGAAATCCATCTTTCAAATTGGTTTGTTTTCCAATATTTATTTAATTGGTGCTATAATAGTAGGATTTATTTTACAGGTAGGAGTTGTTACAATACCATTTTTTGCAGATGCTTTTAAAGTTCAGAACCTAAGTTTAAGTGACTGGACACTGGTAATAGGCCTTTCTATCATCCCACTAATAGTTAATGAATTAATAAAAGCTTTTAACAGATTAAGAAATAAGGCAGCTAACTAATAGCTGCCTTATTTTTTGGTGTTTAATTTTATTCAAAAAAAGTGTATAATAAGAGGAAGTATTTAAAATAAAGAAGGGAAGGAAACTTATTATGTCAAAAACACTTTATGAAAAGCTTTGGGATCTACATATTGTCGATCAAGAAAAGGATAAACCTGCAATTATATATATTGATCTCCACTTATTACATGAGGTAACCTCACCTCAGGCATTCGAAGGTCTAAGGCTAGCTAATAGAAAAGTTAGAAGACCAGATCTTTCTTTTGCTACAATAGATCATAATAACCCAACAAAGGACCGCTTTAATATTACAGACCCTAATGCCAAACAGCAGATAGAAACACTAAAGGCTAACTGCAAGGAATTTGGAATTACTCTTTGCGACCTAGACAGCCCCGACCAAGGTATAGTTCATGTTATTGGACCTGAGCTAGGACTAACTCTGCCAGGCAAAACTATAGTATGTGGTGATAGCCACACTGCTACCCATGGTGCCTTCGGAGCACTAGCTTTTGGGATTGGTACAAGTGAGGTAGAACATGTTCTAGCTACCCAATGCATCCAGCAAAGCAAATCTAAGACTATGAATGTAAAACTTAAGGGTAGTATTCCAGAAGGGGTATCTGCCAAAGATATTATATTAGGTATAATAAATGAACATGGGACAGATTTTGGAACCGGTTATGTAATAGAATTTACTGGTGATGCTATTAAAGAAACAACCATGGATGAACGACTAACTATCTGTAATATGGCTATTGAGGCTGGGGCCCGTGCTGGACTTATTGCTCCAGATGAAGTTACATTTGAATATATAAAAGGCCGCAAATATGCACCTAAAGGAGAAGATTTTGATAAAGCTGTTAAGAGCTGGAAGTCCCTTACAACTGATCCTGATGCCAAATATGATGCCACTGTAGAATTTGATCTAACAAACCTTGAACCACAAGTTACATGGGGAACTTCTCCTGCTATGGGGGCAAGCATTAATGATACAGTACCTTATCCATCCGATTTTGCTAGCCTAGATGAGCAAGAAGCCTGCAAAAAAGCCCTTGATTACATGGGTCTTGAACCAGGCACGCCAATAAATGAAATTCCTATAGATGTTGCCTTCATAGGATCTTGTACTAATGGGCGTTTAGAAGACTTACAAGCTGCAGCTCATATTGCCAAGGGGCGTAAAGTCAAAGATGGTATTAGGGCCTTAGTAGTTCCCGGCTCCCAGAAAGTTAAAAGGGATGCTGAAGAACTAGGGCTTGATAAAATTTTCCTAGATGCAGGATTTGAGTGGCGTGAATCAGGCTGCAGTATGTGCCTAGCCATGAACCCTGATTGCTTAAATCCACTTGAGCGCTGCGCTTCAACCTCTAATAGAAACTTCGAAGGGCGCCAAGGCCGGGATGGACGCACCCACCTTGTATCCCCAGCTATGGCTGCAGCAGCCGCAATTGCAGGCCATTTTGTAGATGTTCGTGACCTTAGTCAATTAGATAAATAAAGGAGGAAATAAAGATGAAACCTTTTAAAACTTTAACGGGTACTGTTTTACCTATGGATAGAACAAATATAGATACAGATGCAATTATTCCAAAGCAATTTCTTAAAAGAATAGAACGCAGTGGTTTTGGCAAGTTTGCCTTTTATGAATTTAGATATGATAAAGATGATAATCCTATTAAGGATTCAGTATTTAACCAAGATAGGTATAAAGATGCTTCTATATTAATTTCAAGGGCCAACTTTGGTTGTGGTTCCTCAAGAGAACATGCTCCATGGGCCCTTGAGGATTACGGGTTTAGGGTAATTATTGCACCAAGCTATGCAGATATTTTCTTTAATAACTGCTTCAATAATGGTATTTTACCAATTAAACTTGATGATAGCATAATGGATACTTTATTCAAAAACACTTATGCAAATCCAGGCTATCAACTTACTGTAGATCTTGAAAATCAAACTATATCTGATAATGATGGTTTTTCTACTAAGTTTGATATCTCCTCTTTTCATAAGAACAAACTAATTAATGGCCTTGATGATATTGGGCTGACTTTACTGAAAGAAGATAAAATAGATGCATATGAAAAAGCTAGGGTGTAACTACACCCTAGCTTTTTTTAGAATCTTTCCAATAAATACATCTACAATTATAGGATCAAACTGAGTTCCGGCGTTTTTCCTAAGCTCTTCTATTATCTCTTCATCATTTAAGGCCTTCCTGTAGGGCCTATCTGTCCTCATAGCATCATAGGCATCTGCTACTGCCACTATCCTAGATACTACAGGTATCTCCTTGCCCTTTAGACCTTTTGGGTATCCACTCCCATCATATCTTTCGTGATGAGCTAGTGTATACTCAGCTAAGTTTGATAATTCTATTGATGTGCTAAGTATTCTATATCCAATCTCAGGATGCTTTTTTATTTCCTGCCACTCTTCTTTAGTTAGCTCATCTTTCTTATCAAGTATCGAATTGCTTATTGTAACTTCTCCTATATTATAAACTTTTCCTATTTCCTTTAGTTCACGTAATTTCCCATCATCCATACCAAGTTGTCTACCTATCTCTACAGCTATAGAAGATACTGCTTCTGAATGTTTCTTATTATATTTGTTTTGTTTATATAGCCCCTCTATAATAGTTTCTATAGTTCTTTTTTTTACTTTGGGGCCTTCTATTAACTTTTTTGAATACATCTTACTCTCAGCTTCTTTTAAAACCTCAGATATATCCTTATCAATTTTATATTTGGTTCCACAGCCATAGCTTACAGACATTTCTATACTAGATGAATTATCTATTTGTAGATCTTCTTTTTTGCTTGCCTCAATTATCCTATCTATTATTAACTTAGCCTCTTCTTCATTTGTTTTGGGAAGAATTATTACAAATTCATCACCACTAATCCTGAATACTATATCACTTTTCCTACAGCTTGCCTTTATTATGCTAGCAATATTTATTAAAAGCTTATCACCTGTATTATGTCCAAATGAATCATTAATGAGTTTAAGACCATTTGCATCTCCCATTATTAAACTAATTGGTAGATTCTCGTCTTTATCCACTTCCTTAAGTTGTTTTTCAAAATATCTCCGGTTATATAATCCTGTTAACTGATCATTATAAGATAAGTAATTTAGATTCTCATTGTGCAATAATATTTGTTTTTTATCTCTTTCTACTTGCTCAAATAACTCCTGGGTTCTATTTAAGGTGACATTTAAGGTGCTTTTTATACTATAAAATGGTGTACCTTCACTAGTAGGTATTCTATATGATATATTCTCTTCCAAATTTATATTTTTTATGTCTTCCTCTAGCTTTAACAAAGGAATTAGGAAACTTCTTCTTTGAAAAATAGTAAAGGAAGAAAAAATCAGGATGGATATAATTAATACTATAATAAATATCCTCCATATATCCTTATTATCCCCCTTAACATCCTTATAGGAAATAAAGTTTCCAATTATCCAGTCAGTGTTTTCTACAGGAGTATAGGATAAATATCCTTTTATATTATCTAATTTTACCTTGATTTGACCCCCTTTAGGAGAGATGATTTGACTATTAGGTATAAATATTAGATTATCTAAATTATTAACTATATCCTCCTTGTAATCGGAATAAGCTATTATATCCTTCTTTCCATCAATTAGAAAAGAAAAGCCTGTTTCTTTCATTTCTATATCCTCAACTGCCCTAATAATCTCTTGGATACTTATATCCAATGATAAAACACCCAAAAACTTATCACTGTCATCATAGACTGCCTTAGAGATAGAAACAATCTTCGCATCACCAACAGCCGATATATATACATCAGATATTACAATGTCTTTTTTTTCTACTGCCTCCTTGTACCAAGGTCTTGCCTTAGCCTCATAACCCTTTGGCAGGTTTATATCCTTATTAATTATCAAGTTACCACTATTATCTCCAAAATACATAAATTCAATTAGCTCATTACTAGCTGCCAAATCTTCCATGGAGTCCCTGATTTTTTCTTCATCTAACTGGCCTGTGGAAATAAGATTTTCCATTACATTTATAGATAGACTATAGTTTGTAATTTTCTTATTAATATTTTCAGCCAGCTGGTCCCTTCTATAAGTTATATTTTTCAATTTCTCATTGGATATAATCTTATTTAAGTTATAATATTGTAGCACTAAACCAACAATTATAACAATTGTCAGTATAGTAGCTAGAATATTAAACCTTCTTTGTATTATTTTCATATTATTACCTTACCTTTTGGCCTCGTTAACATTTAGACTACTAGAATAATGTTGTATATAGTCCATTAATTATAACAATTATAATTATAATAGGCAATATCCAGGTACTATATCCCCTTAACCAGTTAGGCACCTTAGCTCCTTTACCAGTATTTGCTTCTTCTATATACTTATCCCAACCCCAGCCCCTGCGACTAACACAAAACAAGGTATAAATAAGCGCTCCTATAGGTAACAATAGATTGCTTACAATGAAGTCTTCCAAATCCAAAATATTAGTATCTACACCTAGTGGCTCAAATCCTGATAGGATATTAAATCCTAGTATACATGGTAGGGATAACAGAATAACCGCTATAGTATTAATAATGGCTGCCTTATTCCTACTCCAACCCCATAAATCCATGCAGGAGGACATAATATTCTCAAAAACTGCTATTACAGTTGAAAATGCTGCAAATAGCATAAAGACAAAAAACATGCTTCCCCATACCCTACCACCTGGCATAGCATTAAATATATTTGGTAATGTAATAAATATTAGGTTTGGCCCACTATCTGGGTTAATTCCACAAGCAAAAGCAGCTGGAAATATGATTAAACCTGCTACAATTGCTACAAAAGTATCTAGTAATGCTATGTTTAGCGCCTCTCCTAACAAAGCCCTCTCCTTAGTAAGGTAACTTCCAAATATAGCCATAGCACCTATCCCAAGACTAAGTGTGAAGAATGCTTGGTTCATGGCTTCTAAAAGAATTTTACTAAGCCCAATTTCTTTCATTAAAGCAAAGTCTGGCACAAGATAAAATCTAAGGCCTTCCTGGCCACCTTCTAATGTAATGCTATTAATAGCTAGTGCAACCATAATGGCCAAAAGAACTATCATCAATGTCTTTGTAATTTTTTCGACACCAGCCTGAAGTCCTAATGAACATATAGCAAATCCTACAACAACTATTAAGATCATACCCACAATCATAAGTAATGGGCTTGATAACATTCCTCCAAAAACATCTGCAACTTGCTCGGCCTTTAAGCCAGAAAATTTACCTGCCATCATATAATAAATATATATAAGCATCCAGCCTGCTACCGTTGTATAGAACATCATAAGTACGTAATTTCCTAACATACCTGCATAGCCTTGTAAATGCCATTTTTGCCCTGGCTTTTGTAAAACTTTAAATGACCGCGCTGTACTCTTTTGACTGGCGCGTCCTACCGCTAGCTCCATTGACATAATTGGTACCCCTAATGCTACTAAAAAGAAGATATAAAATAATACAAAAATTCCTCCCCCATTACTACCAACTACATAAGGAAACCTCCATACATTACCTATTCCTATTGCACATCCAGCTGATAATAATATAAACCCAAGCCTTGAACTAAATTTCTCTCTTTCCACTTTACACTCTCCTATAATATTAAATCCTAAACTGTCTAACACGCCCATTTAACTCTTCTGCAATTTTTGCAAGTTCCTCACTTGAGTGTGCAATTTCCTGAGTAGATGCTGTTTGCTCTTCTACCGATGCTGCTGCCTCCTGGGTACCTGCTGCATTTTCTTCTGAAATAGCTGATAGTTGCTCCATAGTACTTATAATCTCTTCTTTTCTATTAGCCATCTCCTCACCTGAAGCACTAACCTGATCAATATAACCCTTCATTTCCTCAAGTGCCTCAGCTATTCCATCAAACTTATTATTAGTCATAGCTACACTTTCTGTTTGTGAGGAAACAACCCCCGCAACTTCCTCCATTGTTTTTACACCCATTGATGTTTTACTTATTAAATCATTAATAATGTTGGTTATTTCTCCAGTGAATTGGTTAGACTGCTCTGCTAATTGTCTAATTTCATCTGCAACAACGGCAAATCCTCTACCTGCTTCACCTGCCCTAGCTGCCTCTATAGCTGCATTTAAGGCTAGTAGATTTGTCTGATCTGCTATACTTTGTATCATTTCACTT
>JGI24708J26588_10000471_pt1 | contig 32964 bp, 25 predicted proteins | sample BioPla1DNA2_FD_26588 | JGI IMG/M metagenome (IMG submission 26588) | reverse complement strand
CAAATGAAATAACATATAGCTCTGCAACTATGATGGCGGTATTTGTTCAGGACGGGGATCTTGGTACTGTTATTGGAACCCCCAGCTCTAATGCCCCCAGCAGTTATGGGGATATATTATATTACAAATTGCCGGCCAGCGGAATTGAAGTTTCCATCTCATACAAGAGATGGTTAAGGCCCGATACAGATGCCGATCAAAGGATACTAATGCCGGATATTGTTACTGAATATAATGAAGATATACTTCAGAGGGCGATTGATTATCTTAATCAGTGAACCAATGTCACTTACTCCTTTGTGTTTGATTTGGTTGAGGCAGTTCACGCCTCTGTATTATATTAATAATTGTTCGCATCAGCCTAAACCCCAATGTTGTCTGTTACTTCGTCAACGGTAGACAACATTATTTCAAATTGGCCAGAAATCAGTCTTGTTTTTATTAATTCTGTATATTCTTATGTTGACTTATTTGTTTTTTTTGTATATCATGTATAAACAAAGGCAGAATTTGGACATATATTATGCTGCATCGGGGCGATTACAATGACTACTACATATGTTGCCGCACAAAAGTATTTGACTAATATAATTATTTGCCAGAAAATCTTCGACTTTTTTCGGTCGTTCATTTCTCGATTATTCATTTATTTTAAGTTTATATATAGAAAAATATATAATGACGGGTATCCCTTGATAACGGGTACTTTTTACAATAGTAAACCGGGTACTTTTTTACTGCTCAAAGATTTATGGATTTTAAATCCTGTAATTGTTTGAGCAGTTTTTCTATCTTTTTTGAGATAGATATGTGTAGTTCAGAATTTATATCTGAGCTTTTTGATAGAATTATAAAGCTAAAGGGAAGAGGTTAAAATGAAAAGAGTGCTTGTTGTAGATGATGCAAACTTTATGAGGCTTAAAATTAGTAAAGTACTAAAGGATCATGGCTTTGAAATTGCCGGTGAGGCTGCAGATGGAAAAGAGGGAGTTAAGAAGTATATCGAACTAAGGCCTGATATGGTTACCATGGATATCACCATGCCTGAGATGTCAGGGATAGAGGCCTTAAAGGCAATAAGGGAATTTGATAACCAGGCAAAGGTACTGATGATTTCAGCAATGGGGCAGGAACGATTAGTGCTGGAAGCTGTTGCAAGTGGAGCAAAATCCTTTATTGTAAAACCATTTAAAGATGAGCAGATAGTGGATGCTATTAAGAAAATATTAGGTTTATAAAATAAGGTTAATTTTAAGAGGTGTAAAAATGGATAATATAAATGACCCTGTACTGGATATGTTTATCTTTGAAAATATGCAACTTCTTGAACAACTTGAACAATCCATACTGGACAATGAAAAGAGCAGTACTTATTCCGAAGATGCAATTAATGAAATATTCCGGATAATGCATACTATTAAAGGATCCGCTTCAATGATGGGATTTAACACCATATCAACTATTGCACATTCCATTGAAGACCTGTTTTTTTTCCTGCGAGAAGAAAGGCCTGAAATAGCTGATTACTCGTCCCTTACAGATCTTATACTCGAGGGCGTGGATTTTATTAGTAAAGAGATGGAGAAGATAAGAAAAGGTGAAAGCTCGGATGGAAATCCGGATGATTTGGCAGGTAAGTTAAAAAACTATTTATCAGCCTTAAAGGAGGGTGCCGCTCCNAAAAAACCTAGTAAAAGCAACACTGCTCCCAAGAAAACTAATAAAAGCAACCGAAAATCTTCTCAACCATCTGTGAAAAAAGAGCTAAAAGAACCGGATGCAAATATTAAAGAGGATAATTTCTACAAGGCAGCAGTTTTTTTTGAGGATGGCTGTGAAATGGAAAACATCCGTGCATATACTATTGTCAATAATCTAGATAAACATGCCTATAATATATTTCATATACCCCAGGATCTTNTTGATGATGAAGACTCTGTGACAATTATCAGGCAGGANGGTTTTACATGCTATTTTAATTCGAAGCGTACATACAATGAACTGAATGATTTGTTGAACGAAACAGCATTTATTAAAAGCCTGGAATTAAAACAGATAAAGAGTGACCAGGAGTATGAACAATTCTATGAAATAAAGGAAAACTACTTAAAAGCTATTACTGGTGGAAATGATGATAAGGTTGATTCCACAACTGAAGATGGCAAGTCCAATTCAGTTTCTGAAAAAGAAAAGACAGTACAAAAAAAATCTGGCAAATCAAATCAAATTGTATCTATTCAGCAAAGCATGATAAGTGTAAGTGTTGAAAAGCTTGATAAGCTGATGGACCTGGTAGGCGAGATGGTAATATCTGAGGCTATGGTTGTTCAGAATCCAGATTTAAAGGGATTAGAGCTTGAAAACTTTTATAAGGCCGCCAGACAGCTTGAGAAGATAACAAGTGATCTGCAGGACACTGTCATGTCCATGCGCATGGTGCCTATTTCAGCAACCTTTCTAAAAATGCACCGAATGGTAAGGGATATATGCAGGAAGCATAATAAGGAAGTCGAGCTCAGAATAGCAGGTGAAGAAACTGAGGTGGATAAAAATCTGATAGAGCATATATCTGATCCCTTAATGCATCTGGTGCGAAATGCCATAGACCATGGAATAGAATCGCCAGAAGAGAGGATTGCTTTAGGGAAATCAGAATCAGGTACTTTATTGTTGGAGGCTAAAAACTCAGGCAGTGATGTTCTTATTATAGTAAAGGACGATGGTAGGGGTTTAAATAAAGAAAAGATCTTATCCAAAGCCAAGAATCTGAACCTTATTCATAAGCCAGAGGCAGAAATGACAGATAGTGAGATTTTCAATTTGATATTGTTGCCTGGTTTTTCAACTAAGGATAATGTAACTGAATTATCAGGCCGTGGTGTTGGCATGGATGTTGTTTCAAAGAATATTGCATCAATTGGTGGCTCTATAGAAATAGAAAGCGAGCAGGAGGTTGGTACAACAATAACTCTGAAAATTCCTCTCACTCTCGCCATAATTGATGGAATGATTATCAAAGTAGGCTCAGCCAGTTACACTATTCCGACAATGTCGATAATTGAATCTTTCAGAGTACAGAATGATGATGTTTTTTCTGATCCTGACGGTAATGAAATGATTATGGTTAGAGGTCAATGCTATCCTGTTTTCCGTTTACATAGAGTATTTAACAACAAAACCGAGATTACTGATTTTTCTGACGGTGTCCTCATTATGATTAAACAAGATAACAGGACGGTATGTGTTTTTGCTGATGAGCTAATTGGCCAGCAGCCTGTAGTAGTAAAAACATTGCCTAAATACATACGAAGGTTTAAGAAACTAAAAGGCCTTGCAGGGTGTACTCTGTTGGGAGATGGAACAATAAGTCTAATTCTTGACATAGCATATCTGACGCAGCTTTAAGGACCTTTATATTAATAGACATTATTACAATATGCATATAGGAAAGGAATGAGAAAATGGCCGAGATTTTAAAAAACACATTGGAGACTGAGGAGGATATATTGAAGGACAGGTACCTGATATTCTTTCTTGCCAATGAGAACTATGGGATTGAAGTCAGGCATGTAACCGAAATTATTGGTATGCAGGCAATAACTGACATACCTGAGCTTCCGGAATATGTTAAGGGAATAATAAATCTCCGAGGCAAAATTATTCCTGTAATGGACGTAAGACTTCGTTTTAAAAAAGAGCCTAAAGAGTATAATGACAGGACCTGCATCATTGTTGTTGATATAGGCAGTATCCCTTTAGGTCTGGTGGTTGATGGGGTTTCAGAGGTTATTACAATACCCGAGTCGGATATTGTACCTCCGCCAAACATCAATAAGGACTATATGAACAGATATATTAAGAACATAGGGAAGGTCGGGAAAGAGGTTAAATTGCTTCTAGACTGTACAAGACTGCTTACTGAAAGTGAGTTGGAAGATATTACCCAGGTTCTATAGAACCATAAATTTAAAAGTATTTTTAATGAATAATGTATATTTAGGGGGAAATTAAAATGAGAAAATTCATTTCAAATCTAAAAATTGGCACCAGAATTGCTGCTGGATTTTTAATTGTCATACTCATCACCATTATTATAGGCAGTATCGGGATTCTTAATTTAAATGATGTTAATAACACCTACTCAACAGAGTATCAGGGCAGCGTGAATGCCCTCGGACGTATAGAAAGAATAAGCAGCTTGTTTCAAAGAATTCGATCTTACATAAACGGTTTTTTGATGGAAAACTCGAAAAGTGATAAGGATTATTATGCAAAGAGTATTATCGAGTATACAAACACTATAGAGGAGAATCTGTCGGGCTATAGGGATATGCTAAACGCAAATTATGATGCTTCAGAGATAGAAAGAGAACTTGAATTAATAGATGCAGTAGAAAGCAGTTTTAATCAGTTCACAAAAAAAATGAACGGGATACTGGATGCTTTTACTGTCAACAGAAGAGATGGTCATAACCTGGTGAAAAATGGATCTGAATTATATAATCTTGTAATTGAGGTGGATAATGCAATTACTGAATTAATTAATTATAATAACGAGNATAGCCAGAATCAAATTGTTGAACTTGAAAGACAAGCAGGAGTCTCAATATTTATGATGCTAATTTTTCTGCTTGCAGGAGTAATCATAGCAATTATACTTGGATTTATTATTTACCGTAGCATTACAAGACCTGTGAAACAGCTTGTAGAAACAGCTGAAGAACTGACATTGGGTAACCTTGATGTTGATGTTGAAGACCCGACAAAGGATGAGATTGGTGATCTGATGAGGTCAATGAATAAGATGGTAGAGAGCAGTCGTAAAGAGGCCAAAATAATAAGAAGTATTGCAGAAGGTGATCTCACCGTTGAAGTTAACCCAAGATCAGAAAAAGACCGTGTTGGACATGATTTGCGTAAGTTAGTTGATGGTCTGAATGAAATGATCCAAGAAATTGCAATTGCATCAGAGCAGGTATCGACAGGATCAAGACAGGTTTCAGATTCAAGTATGCTTTTATCACAGGGATCTACCGAGCAAGCCAGCTCTATTGAAGAGCTTACAGCATCAATTGAAGAAATCGCTTCTCAGACAAAACTGAATACACAAAATGCTCAGCAGGCCAATGAATTAGCTGAAAAGACCAAAGAAAATGCAACTCGTGGCAACCAGCAGATGCAAGAGATGCTCAAAGCTATGGATGAAATAAATGAATCCTCAAACAATATCTACAAGATTATTAAGGTGATTGACGATATTGCATTCCAGACAAATATGCTGGCTTTAAATGCCGCCGTAGAAGCAGCAAGAGCCGGACAGCACGGAAAGGGATTTGCTGTGGTGGCTGAGGAAGTAAAAAGCCTTGCTGCCCGTTCTGCCGATGCTGCTAAGGAAACAACTGAAATGATTGAAAACTCAATCAGCAAATCTGAGGGTGGTTCAAAAATTGCCACTGAAACAGCAGAGGCTCTAAATAGTATTGTTGTAGAAATTGAAAGAGTTTCCAACCTTGTAAATGAAATAGCTGTGGCTTCAAATGAACAGGATGTCGGCATCTCCCATATTAATCAGGGAATCATGCAGGTCTCAGATGTTGTTCAGAACAATTCAGCTACTTCAGAGGAAACAGCGGCTGCCAGTGAAGAACTTTCTAGTCAGGCTGAGATGCTGAATGAGATGGTATCCAAGTTTAAGCTTAAAAAGATTACTAAGAAGGACGATGCTCTTGCAAATCTAAGTCCCGAGATACTAAAAATGCTGGAGGAGCTGACAGACGAGCGATTAGCAAATCAAGATAAGGTGGAGGAGGAGAAGGAGCCTCAATTAGAGGCCGATTCTGACGAGGAAGAAATTAATATTTCCCTAAGCGATAAGGAGTTTGGAAAGTATTGAGCATGGGCAAAATACAAGACATCGATGTTTTAGGTAAAAGCTTTATTTCAACATTTAATATATCAGAGGGAGAGCCGCAAGGCTCGCCCTCCTATTGGACTATGAATAATATTAAGATAACAGATAAAGAATTTGGGCATCTGTCCAAATACATAAAAGTTAATTATGGCATAAATTTAAAAGAAGAGAAAAAAGCTCTGGTAGTCAGCAGACTCGGCAAGATTCTTGTTAAAAAAGGCTTTAAAAACTTCTCAGAGTACTATGATTATGTTATATCGGATAAGACCGGAAAAGAAAAACTTGCATTGGTAAATGCAATTACAACAAATCATACTTATTTTATGAGGGAGAAGGAGCATTTCACCTATTTTAAGGACAAAGTTCTTCCTTACTTAAAGGAAACTGTAAGAGAGAAGGACCTTCGAATCTGGAGTGCAGGTTGTTCATCAGGTGAAGAGCCATATACTCTGGCTATGATAATTGATGAATTCTTCGGCAAAGAAAAGGATGCCTGGAATACTAAAATCCTGGCAACCGATATTTCAAGCAAAATTCTGGACATTGCAAAGAATGGTAAGTATGATAATGGGAAATTGACTGCTTTGCCTGCAAAGTGGATTGATGATTATTTTAACAGTTTCGACGAAGAGACTTCAGTCATATCAGAAAAGATAAAGAACGAAGTGATTTTTAGAAAGTTTAATTTGATGGATTCGATTTTCCCTTTCAAGAGAAAATTTCATGTTATTTTTTGCAGGAACGTCATGATTTATTTTGACACCGAAACAAAGGACAGACTAATCAACAAGTTCTATGATCTGTTAGTGCCTGGGGGCTACTTGTTTCTAGGCCATTCAGAAGCTATACATAGAGATAAGTCAAGGTTTAGAAATGTTATACCTTCTGCTTACAGAAAAGAATAGAGGGATTGTATGGAATTATCCAGAAACAAAATAAGGGTATTAGTGGTCGACGACAGTTTGCTTTTTAGAGAAGTAATATCGAGAGGGATTTCTTCGGATCCCAGAATTGAAGTTGTGGCTACTGCAAATGACCCATTTGATGCAAGAGATAAAATAATAGAATATAAACCAGATGTGATGACCTGCGATGTAAACATGCCTAAAATGGATGGAATAGAATTTATACGCAGGCTATTACCCCAGTATCCCATACCAGTAGTTGTGGTAAGCTCAGTAAATGGAGCTGTGTTTGATGCCATAAATGCCGGTGCCATTGACTTTATTGCAAAACCCGATATGAGTTCTTCTCGGGGTATTGCTGAGTTCATACATGAAATGATCGAAAAAATTAAAATTGCTTACGTGGCAAAAATCAGATATATCAGTAAAGAGCGTACTGACAATAAAATATATGGCTCTAGCCAATTTAATAACAGAATGATTGCAATAGGTGCTTCAACCGGTGGTACTGAAGCTATAGGCGCTATTCTAAAAGCATTGCCCCTTCACACGCCCGGCATTGTTATTGTACAACATATACCTCCTTCATTTTCACGGATGTTTGCTGAAAGGCTTAATGAGACAGTTGGTTTATGTGTCAAAGAAGCTGAAACTGGTGATGTTGTAAAAGAAGGACAGGTTCTGATAGCCCCTGGAGATAAGCATATGAAAATTATTAAGGCAGGAGGCAAGTACAAGGTAAATTGTTACGCTGGAGAAAAGGTGAGCGGGCATTGCCCTTCTGTGGATATTCTTTTTGAGTCCGTTGCAAAGGAAGTGGGCAAGAATGCCATAGGAATCATTCTTACCGGTATGGGTGCTGACGGGGCAAGGGGGTTGCTTTCCATGAGGAAAAAGGGAGCCCGCACTATAGGTCAGGACCAAAAATCATCGGTTGTGTATGGTATGCCGAAGGCGGCTTATGATATGGGTGCCGTTGAGATACAGTCACCCTTAAATGAGATTGCACAGCAATTATTTAAGCTATTGTGATAATTAATTCAGCGCGGCGCCGGGCATTAATCCGGTATGCCGATATTTTCCGACCTAAAAGACCACCTGTATCAGAATAATATAGACAATCGTTCCTGAACCTATGCTAAGCAGAGTGTTGCTTTTCCAAAGATGGACTGCAATAACACACAGTACTGCAATGATTTCAGGGATACCAAAGGGACTTTGCATAAAGGATATATTTTTTAAGCAGTATACAACCAAAAGACCTATAGAAGCGTAGGGCAATACTTTGCCAAGATATATAATAAACCTAGGGGTTTTTTTGTTTTCGGGAAAGAATATAAAGGGCAGGAATCTTGTTATGAGAGTACCTGCTACAATAGTTGCAATTAGTATCAAAGATTGTGTATTTGTAAGTGTCATTCTATGCTTTCCTTTCAATTCTATCTTTTAATGCTGCAAACGATATTAATATACACAGCATAGAGGGTATGATAAATTTATCTGGTCCGAAGATCAGAAGACATACCACCGATGTACCTACACCAATTAAGGCCGGTATATGGTTCTTTTGCGATTTCCATTGGTCTATAAAAATAACAACAAAAAGGGCTGTCATTACAAAATCAATTCCCTCAGTATTGAATGTAAACAGTGCCCCTAAAATTGCACCAATGGCAGAGGCAATCACCCAATATGAATGGTTAAGAAGGGTTATAAAAAACATGAAATAACGCTTATCGACATCTTCTGGTGGCCTCGCTGAACAAATCAGTGAATAGGTTTCGTCTGTAAGGCCAAAAATGAGATAAGGCTTAAGTGCCCCAAGCCCCTTATAGGTTTTTAACAATGAAATGCCATAGAATATATGCCTGGCATTTACCACCAAAGCTATTAAAAAGGCATTTAGAGGGTTAAATGCGCTTATCAGAAGATTAACAGCTACAAATTGCATTGATCCGGCATATATAAAGGTGCTCATCAAAAGAGCCCAGCCGAAATGATAACCTTTGCTGCTGAGTAAAATACCGAAGGCTATTCCCAGAAACAGGTAACCGGTTAATACTGGTAGTGTATAAGGAAACGCACACTTTAGTGTTTTTAACTTATGTTGCATGATGACTCCCCCATGATGCGTTGTTTTTTGTGCAAGTATAGAATTTATAAAATTATATCATAATCTAAATAATTTGTATCAAACATTTATATTAGTCCTCTTGGGTAAAGCAGAAAAATAATCATGGAATACTTGTTTGATATTAAAGCAAGACGCCTATATAATGGATATATATTTAAGAAAAAACAGGTGAAAAGGGATATACTTATGGATGAAAAAACTGTATCAGAAACAATGGTGGAAATGCGGGAACTGGTTCTTCCCAATGATGCCAATATAATGGGGAATTTATTGGGTGGAAGACTACTGCATTGGGTAGACGTAGCCGGAGCCATGGCGGCATCCCGGCATGCAAATACAGTTGTTGTTACAGCGGCTATTGATAGTGTGGAATTTAGCCGGCAGGTTAGTGTCGGCGAAATGATAGTTCTAAAGGCTAAGCTTACATGGGTGGGCAGAACATCAATGGAGGTCTTGGTAGAAGCATGTTCGGAAAATTATCTCACAGGGGAGACTCATTTTACCAACAGGGCATATCTTACCTTTGTATCCATTGATATTAATGGCAAGCCTCAGCCTGTTCCTGGTCTGATATTGGAAACAGAGGAAGAGAAGAAGGAATATCAACAGGCATTACTGCGTCGTGAACAGCGTCTGCAAAAAAGGGCAAAGTCTAAAGGTGAATGCAATTGAACCAGATTAGCGTTTATTGACAATAGTTTATGCGATAGATACAATTACATCTATGGATATCTGGAATAATGCTTTTCTGATATTTGTAATTCAGATAGGAGTGACAAAATATGGCTATACAAACACCTAAAGGTACAAGAGATATTCTGCCCAACGAGATTCATAAATGGAATTATGTTGAGAAAGAGTTTGCGATAATATGTAAAAGATTTGGGTATCAGGAAATTAGAATTCCTGTATTCGAATATACAGAGCTGTTCCAACGGGGTGTTGGTGATGATACAGATATTGTTCAGAAAGAAATGTATACCTTTAACGACAAGGGTGGCAGAAGTATTACACTAAGACCGGAGGGGACCGCCGGTGTTGTCAGAAGTTATATTCAAAATGGAATGTCCTCGTTGCCCCAGCCGGTAAAGTTGTTTTATCAGATTACTGCATACAGGTACGAGCAGGTGCAGCAGGGAAGATACAGAGAGTTTCATCAATTCGGAGCAGAGTTGTTGGGAGCTCAGGATGCCGCAGCCGATGTAGAAATAATATCAATATTGGCTTTATTTTTTGAAAAAATAGGAGTTAAGAACCTTATTCTTAACCTTAACAGTATTGGCTGCCCTGAATGCAGAAAAGCATATAATGAACTATTAAAGGAATATTTATCTGATAAAATTTCTGATATGTGCGACACCTGTAAGACCCGTTATGATCGGAATCCAATGCGGATTCTAGATTGTAAGGTGGATTCATGCAGGGCTCATCTTATAAATGCGCCTGCGTTATTGGACCATATCTGTGATGACTGCCGAGCTCATTTTGAGCAGGTTACCCATAAGCTTGAGACTATAGGTATTCCTTATAATATTGATAGAAATATTGTCAGAGGCCTAGACTATTACACAAAAACCGTATTTGAGTTTGTGTCTGAAAATATTGGAACAAAGGGTACAGTATGTGGTGGCGGTCGCTATGACGGTCTTGTGGAGGNAATAGGCGGACAGCCCACACCGGGAGTAGGATTTGCTCTTGGTGTAGAACGCCTTTTGTTGGAGATGGAGAGCCAGGGAATAGAATTTCCTGAGGCTGATGCTCCTGATATTTATATTGGAGCTATCGGAGAAAGAGCGGGGCAGGTTGCAGAAAAGTTAACCTGGCAACTTCGCTCAAAGAATATATACTGCATAAAGGATATTATGGGCAGAAGTGTGAAGGCCCAAATGAAATATGCAGATAAGCTGAATGTGCGTTATACTCTTATACTCGGAGACAATGAGATTGATAGCAATAAGGCCCGTCTTAAGGATATGAAAACGGGAGAGACAAAGGATATCAGCCTGGACACCCTGATAGACAGGCTGGTCAAGAATAAAGCTTAATCCTACATTACCTATTTTGGAGGAAATTATATGGAAAACATAAAGGACTTTAAGCGCACTGATATGTGTGGCGAGCTTACTGCTGCTGATGACGGCAAAGATGTTGTATTAATGGGATGGGTTCAAAGAAGGCGTGATTTGGGTGCTTTAATTTTTGTAACCTTAAGAGATAGAACAGGAATAATTCAGATAGTGTTTAATAGCGATACTGATCCTGAGCTCCATGACAAGGCCCTTGGGGTAAGAAGTGAGTATGTGCTGGCAGTTAAGGGTACGCTCAAGCGCAGAAGTCCCGATGCCGTCAATAAGAATATGCCGACAGGTGAGGTAGAGGTAATTGCCAGTGAGCTTAGAATACTAGGCAAAAGCGAAACTCCTCCCTTTCATATCGAAGAAAACTCTGATGCAAACGAGGTTTTAAGACTAAAGCACAGATACTTGGATTTGAGAAGACCAGATCTTCAGAGGAATCTTATACTTCGCCACAGAGTAGCGAAGGTGGCCAGAGACTATTATGACGAGAATGGCTTTATTGAAATAGAAACTCCTGTTTTAGGAAGAAGCACACCTGAGGGAGCCAGGGATTATCTGGTTCCAAGCCGCGTGCACCCTGGAAAATTCTATGCTCTGCCTCAATCTCCTCAGTTGTTTAAGCAGCTATTAATGGTTTCAGGCTTTGACCGTTATATGCAAATTACAAAATGCTTCAGAGACGAGGATTTAAGAGCCGACCGTCAGCCTGAGTTTACTCAGATTGACCTTGAGATGAGCTTTGTTGATGTGGAGGACGTTATAAGTGTTAACGAAGGCTTTGTTCGCAGAGTCTTTAAGGAAACTCTGGGTATAGATCTTCCTACTCCTTTCAAAAGGCTAACCTATAATGAGGCCATGACAAGATTTGGTTCTGACAAACCTGATACCCGTTTTGGTTTAGAGCTTACAGATGTATCCGATATAGTCAAAACCTCTGGCTTTAAGGTGTTTGCAGATGCCATANCAAATGGTGGCAGTGTCAGGGCTATNAATGCTAAGACCGCTGGCGGGTCCTTTTCAAGAAAAGAGATTGATGCTTTGGCTGATGTTGTAAAGACATATAAGGCAAAGGGCCTTGCCTGGATGGTTATCGAAGAAGGTGGGGTAAGATCTCCCATAGCTAAATTCCTATCTGAGGAAGAAACTTCAGCAATAATAAACAGACTCAATGGCGAGGCAGGGGACCTGTTGCTTTTTGTAGCAGACAAGGACGAAATTGTGTTTGACTCCTTAGGTCATCTTCGTCTTGTCTTAGGAGAAAAGCTCGGATTAATTGATAAGAACACCTATGAAATTTTATGGGTAACAGAATTTCCGCTTTTTGAGAGAGATGAGGAGGAAAACCGCTGGGTTGCAAAACATCACCCCTTTACCTCTCCAATGGATGAAGATATTGAGTATCTTGACTCTAATCCCGGCAGAGTCAGAGCAAAGGCTTATGATATTGTGTTAAACGGCTATGAGCTGGGTGGAGGAAGCATCAGAATCCACGACCAGGAGCTTCAGAACAAAATGTTTAATCTGATAGGCTTTTCGGATGAAGAGGCTAAAGAACGCTTTGGTTTCTTATTAGAAGCATTTAAATATGGAACACCTCCCCATGGTGGCCTTGCCTTTGGTCTTGACAGGTTGGTAATGCTTTTGACCAAGACTGACAATATCAGAGATGTCATTGCTTTTCCGAAGGTACAAACGGCAGCTGATTTAATGACAAATGCTCCCGATGTCGTTGATGCAAAGCAACTAGAAGAGCTAAGTATTGAGACGGTGACAAAAAGTGAGTAAAAAATTAAAGATGGAGATTCTGGATTGGGCCGTTCATCTTGTGGCGGCCATAATCCTGGGTTTCTTAATCATTATATTTGTTGGTCGTCTGACAATTGTTGAGGGAAATTCCATGTCTCCGACATTGCAGAACAACAATATCCTTATTATAGAGAGTATTACTCAGAGGTTCGGGACTATAGAGCAGGGGGATATTGTTGTATTAAAGATTCCTGAATTATTGTCCGGCAGAGGGAAATATGCTATTAAGCGCGTAATTGCAAAAGAGAACCAACATGTTATAATCAGTGACGGTAAGGTTTATGTTGATGGAATACCTTTGCAGGAGGACTACATAAGTACCGATGAGACCTTATCTGAGAATTCTCTTTATGCTGATATCGTGGTTCCTGAGGGCTGCATTTTTGTACTTGGCGATAACAGAATACCGGGAAAAAGCAGCGACAGCAGGTATTTTGGTCCCGTTAATGAAGACCGGATAGTGGGAAGGGCTTGGGTAAGAATCTATCCCTTTACTGACGCAGGTATAGTAAAATAGGAATTAGAGCTTAGTAATCAGTATCTAGTAATTAGTAGTTAGAAGTGAAAGCCTCTATTTAAAGGAGATTGCATGATGGATAAGGACGTTCTCAAAAAAGCCCCGCTTTTAGAGGCGTTTACAAATATCAGCGAAAATGAGAAGCTAAGGAAAGTCTTTTCCAGAGCCTATATTACGAATCTTTGTTATTACAAAACCGATAAGAAAATAGAGCTAAATATAGAATGTCATGATTGTGTAAAACCTGAGCAGATAAAGGGCCTTGAGAAGGAGCTGTCCTGTGATCTTAACCTTAAGGTCAAAGTAAAGCCATGCTTTGCCCCTGAAATTGCTGCACAATTTGAACCCTGGCAGGTAGATTTTGTTCTAAGCAAGGTAAAGGCTGAAAAGGAACAATTCTATCCTTTTTTGGAATGTGCTGATTTTAGTCTTTCAGGTAAGTTTTTGAATGTGAAGCTGAACAATCAGTCTTCTTCAATCTTGATAGCTGCCGGTATGGATAGCTGTATTGAAGAAGCCGTTAATAACCTTTTTCAAAAGGATATTGCGGTTAAATTTTATGATTCGATTGATGATGAGAGTAATGTTGACTATATTGCCAGGAAGGAAGAAAGGGACGCTAAAGCAGTTGCAGAGATGATGGCTGCTATTAGTGAAAGCAATTCCGATGGCTATAGCAAGCCAAAGACTACTCAGTCCTCCCCAGAAGGGAAGACACCGTATAAAAGAAGGGGCAGGTCTGTTAAAAAGGATCCTAATATTTTATACGGCAGAAGTATAAGGGGCGAAGTTATGAAAATGAATATGGTTACTACCAATTCAGGTTCCATAACTATTGAAGGCAAAATTCTTAAGGCAGAGTCCAGGAGCCTTAAATCAGGAAGATTTTTATATACCTTTGATGTTACCGACTTCTCCTCATCCTTGACATGTAAGCTCTTTACCGATGAAGAGGAGCTTAAGCTTTTATCGGAAAAACTGGTAAAGGGACAGTATGTAAGACTTAGCGGGGAAGCCCAATATGATATGTACTCCAAGGAGCTTGTTGTTTTAGCAAGGGATGTTCTTCCAATTGATGTTAAAACTGAAAGCAGGATGGATAATGCCCCAGTTAAAAGGGTTGAGCTGCATTTGCATACTCAGATGAGCCAATTAGATGCAGTATGCCCGACGGCTGATATTATTAACAGGGCTGCTTCTTGGGGACATAAGGCTGTTGCCATTACTGACCATGGCGTGGCTCAGGCCTTTCCTGATGCCCAGAATACAGTACATAAGCTTAAAAAGAAGGACAAGGATATTAAAGTTATATATGGCGTAGAGGCTTATTTCATCGCCAATGAACAATATAACAGCAAGGGTGAAATAGATTATAAAAACTGTGATACCTACCACGCTGTAATCCTAGTTAAGAACCAGCAGGGCTTGAAAAACCTATATAAGATAGTATCAGAAAGTCATCTAAATTATTTTTATAAACGGCCGCGTATCCCAAAGAGTCTATTTGAAAAGCACAGGGAAGGTCTGATCATAGGCAGTGCCTGTGAGGCAGGAGAGCTCTTCCGGGCAATTTATAAACAGCTTCCTGAAGAAGAGATTATTAAGATTGCCACTTACTATGACTATCTTGAGATACAGCCAATAGGTAATAATCAATTTATGGTAAGACGTGGTGATGTGCCTGATGATGAAGCCCTTATGGACTATAACAGAAAAATTGTTGAACTGGGGGACAAGCTCAATAAACCAGTAATAGCCACTTGTGATGTTCATTTTTTAGACCCTGATGATTATATATACCGTGAAATTCTTCAAGCCGGGCAAGGATATAGTGATGTTCAACAGGCACCCTTGTATTTCAGAACCACAGAAGAGATGTTGAGTGAGTTCAAATACTTAGGTGAGGACAAGGCCTATGAAGTGGTTGTTACCAATACAAATCTCATAGCCGAATCTATAGAAGTAGTTGAGCCTATACCGGACGGCACATTCCCCCCTCATATGGACGGGGCAGAGGATGAAATCAAAAGGCTCTGCGAGAACAGGGCTCGCGAGCTCTATGGAGACCCGTTGCCTGAGCTTGTTTCAGCCAGGGTGAAAAAGGAGTTAAATTCTATAATTAAAAATGGCTTCTCAGTAATGTATATGATTGCTCAGAAGCTTGTAAAAAAGTCACTTGAGGACGGCTATCTAGTTGGCTCAAGAGGCTCTGTAGGCTCCAGCTTTGTGGCTTATCTGATTGGTATCACAGAGGTAAACTCTTTACCATCTCATTATCGATGTGGTAACTGTAAATACTCTGAGTTCTTTGAAAAAGACGCCAGCATAGCCTGTGGTTTTGACTTGCCTGAAAAAGACTGTCCTGTATGTGGGCAGGCCCTAATAAAGGATGGTTATGATATTCCCTTCGAAACATTCCTAGGCTTCGATGGAGATAAAGAGCCTGATATTGACTTGAACTTCTCTGGCGAGTATCAGACAAGAGCCCATGAGTACACCGAAGAGCTTTTCGGAAAAGGCTATACCTTCAGAGCGGGTACCATCTCCACAATTGCAGATAAAACGGCCTATGGTTTTGTTAAAAAGTATATGGACGAGAGGGAAGTAGTAAGCACAAGGGCTGAGACTGAACGTCTGGCAGGTGGCTGCACCGGTGTAAAAAGGACTACCGGTCAGCATCCGGGCGGAGTAATGATTGTGCCCCATTACAAGGATATATATGATTTTACTCCTATTCAAAGGCCGGCCGACCAGACTAGTTCAAATATCATTACAACCCACTTTGACTATCATTCAATAAGCGGCAGAATATTGAAGCTTGATATTCTCGGCCATGATGACCCTACCGTTATCAAGATGCTGGAAGACTTGACAGGTGTTGATGCAACCACCATACCTATAGGAGAAAAAAAGACAATGGAATTATTCTCCGGTACCGGGCCTTTGGAGGTCTCTCCCGAGGACTTGGAAAGTGAGGTAGGAACTTTTGGTGTCCCTGAGTTCGGCACAAGATTTGTCCGTCAGATGCTTGTGGATACCAGGCCAACTACATTTGCGGAGTTGATCCGAATTTCCGGATTGTCTCACGGTACCGATGTTTGGTTGAATAATGCGCAGGATTTAGTGAGAAACAATGTTACTACATTATCTCAGGTTATTTGTACCCGTGATGATATCATGATATATCTGATGCAGAACGGCCTGCCCCCCTTGGAATCATTTAAGATTATGGAGAGTGTCAGAAAGGGCAGAGGCCTTACGCCCGAGCAGGAAAGCTTAATGATCGAAAACAAAGTTCCCCAATGGTATATAGATTCCTGTAAGAAAATAAAGTACATGTTCCCTAAAGCCCACGCTGCTGCATATGTAATGATGGCGTTCCGTATTGCATGGTTTAAAGTATATCATCCCGAAGCCTTCTATGCAGCTTATTTATCTGTAAGGGCAGATACCTTTGACGCAAATATTGTATCTAAAGGTCTTGATGCTGTTAACCAGAGGATAGCTGATATTGAATCCAAGGGGAAAGATGCTACTCAAACCGAAAAGGATGAGATTACCAATTTAGAGGTGGCAAGAGAGATGTATCTGAGGGGAATAAAGTGCTTGCCTGTTGATTTGTATAAATCTCATGCGACCCGGGTTTTAATTACTGACCGGGGGCTTCTGCCACCCTTTAATTCATTGCCTGGTCTGGGGACGGCCGCTGCCAACAGCATTGTAGAGGCTAGAGAAAAAGCCGGGGAATTTGTTTCCATTGAGGAATTAAAGATAAAATCAGGTGTGTCAAAGTCAGTAATTGAAATTCTTGAGAGCCACGGTTGCCTTAAGGGACTTGATCAAAGTAGCCAATTATCACTTTTCTCAATGTAGGGCAAAAACAGTTGTATTATTAATACAAGTATGAAGAAGCTATTGTATGGAAATATGGTTTTTGACCCTATGATTAATGGTAAACAAGATATATAACCACTATTTAAAAGAGAGGTGCAAAGAAATGATGAAGAAACTTGAAAAGACTGTTAATTACATTAAGGACAAGATTGATTTCATTCCTGAAATAGCAATTATTCTTGGATCAGGGCTGGGAAACCTAGCAGACTATATTGAGAACAAAACTGAAATATCATATGAATTGATTCCGAATTTTCCTGAGACAACGGTTGTGGGCCATGATGGAAAGCTCATCTTTGGAGAATTAAATAACCGCAAGATAGTGGCTATGAAAGGCCGCTTCCATTACTATGAAGGAAATGATATGAGTGAGGTTATATATCCTATTCGCGTATTTAAGCTCCTAGGCATACAAAATCTTATTGTTACAAATGCCGCAGGCGGCGTTAATACAGATTTTGTTCCCGGGGATTTAATGCTTATCACTGATCACTTAAGTTTTTTCTGTGAAAACCCATTAAGAGGAGAAAATTTGGATCAATTAGGGCCCAGATTTCCAGATATGTCGGTGGCATACGATAAAAAGCTAAGGGATATTGCGATTGCATCTGCCCGTAATCTTGGTATAGATTTAAAATCAGGTATTTATTGTTACTGTAAAGGTCCTTCCTTTGAAGCCCCTGCTGAAATAAGAGCTTTAAGAGCTTTAGGTGCCGATGCGGTTGGTATGTCCACCGTTCCCGAAACAATTACCGCAAGGCATATGGGCATGAGGGTATTAGGAATCTCCTGTATAACAAATATGGCTGCAGGAATTTTAGAGCAGCCCTTGAACCACGAAGAGGTAATTGAAACAGGAAAACAGGTTAGCCAAAAGTTTTCAACTCTTGTAAGTGATATAACTAAAAACTGGGAGTAGGAGGGGGTAGGACATAGAGCTGTCCCCTGTCTCGCCACCTGTATAAGGAGGAAAATAATAAATGAGTTCAATACGTGATATAACCCTTGCCGAGCAAGGAAGACAGAAAATAGAATGGGTTAAGAAGTACATGCCCATATTATCTAGCCTGGAGGAACAGTTTATTGAAACCAAGCCCTTTGAAGGAGTGAAAATTTCGCTTTCAGTCCATCTTGAGGCTAAGACTGCGTACTTATCAAAGGTATTTGCTTCAGGAGGAGCGAAAATGTCTGTTACAGGCAGTAATCCACTGTCTACACAGGATGACGTTGCGGCAGGGCTGACAGCTGACGGGATTGATGTTTTTGCATGGTATAATTCAACTCCTGAGGAATATGAGAAGCATATCGAAATGACCTTGGCCCATGGCCCTAACATTATTATTGATGACGGCGGAGATCTGATTACAGCCCTGCATACCAAACTTGGTCATCTCATACCAGAGGTTTGGGGGGGATGTGAGGAAACAACCACCGGAATTTTAAGGCTTAAGGCCATGGAAAAGGATAATGTTTTGAAGGTGCCAATGATGGCGGTAAATGATGCCATGTGCAAGCATTTGTTTGATAACCGTTACGGTACGGGGCAGTCTGTATGGGATGGGATTAACAGAACCACCAACCTTATTATCGCAGGAAAGACTGTAGTTGTTGCCGGCTATGGCTGGTGTGGAAAGGGCGTGGCAATGAGGGCGAAGGGCCTTGGAGCCAATGTTATAGTAACCGAAATTGATCATGTCAAGGCAATTGAAGCGGTTATGGATGGATTCCATGTTATGACTATGGATGAAGCTGCACCAATAGGTGATATATTTATCACTGTCACAGGCTGTGAAAATGTCATTGCCAGACAGCACTTCAAGGTTATGAAGAATGGAGCGATTCTTTGTAATGCAGGTCATTTCAATGTTGAGATATCATTACCTGATTTAGAAAGCCTTTCAAAGGACATTAAAGAATACAGGAAAAACATTATGGGTTATACTTTGGATGATGGTCGAATTCTATATCTTCTAGGAGAGGGAAGGCTTGTGAATTTAGCCTGTGGCGATGGCCACCCTGCAGAAATTATGGACATGAGCTTTGCCGTTCAGGCTCTAAGTGCCCTGTATATTCTTGAAAACAAGGGCAAGCTTGAACCTAAGGTTTTTGATATCCCTGAAGAAATAGATGAAAAAATTGCAAAGATGAAGCTAGAAAGCCTTGGCATTACTATAGATACTCTTACAGAAGAGCAGGCGAAATACTTAGAGAGCTGGTCATTCTAGTTCTCTTTGATATTAATATTTCCTGCCGTTGCACTTATGCTTATATCTACCTCGCCATTGCCGTAGACACCGGTAAGATAATTCTTGCCTTTACTAATGTCTTGCAGGCTAAACTCGCAGTTTATATTTCCTGAGGCTGATTTGCTGTTAAGGGTAAAACCTATATTATCGGGCAGGTAAAGGTTTATATTTCCGCTTATAGACTTTATATAGACATTATCTTTTACATTGGATAATAAAAGACTAGTATCGCCTGAGGTGGTTTCAGTCTGGACTGCGCCATCAAGGTTATCTACAGTTACGTTGCCCGACTTTGATTCTATTGAAAGAAGATTCAGTTGGGCTTCTTCTATATTGATATCGCCGGAGGTACTGTCAATGCTGAGCTTATTACATTCAATTTCTGACAATTTTGAATTGCCGGAGGTGCTGTTAATAAGAATATCTTCATTAACAATTATGTTAGTAAAAAACATGTCGCCTGAGGTAGACTGGTAAACCATGTTGTTTGCCGATAGACTAATGATTTTACAATTTCCTGATACAGAGGACAGCTTAAATCTATTATTTATTTCCACATCCTGGATTTCAATATCTCCGGAGCTCGACCTCAGAATAAGATTGTCTATAGACATCTCAGACATTTCAAGATTGCCCGAGGAACTGGTATACTCAATATCTCCCTTAAAACTTTTGGGAACAGATATATGAAGATCCAGATTACTAGAAAAGAACAGTACACTTTTTTTTGGCCACTTAACTTCTATCAGCAATGTATCTCCTGTAGTTTGCATGCTTAGATAGGGAGAATCTGAGTTTCTGACAACGCCCTTTAATAGCCCGCTGACCTTGTCAGTAGTTGTAGTATCTATCAAAGCATCAGAACTGCTATTCTTTATAATTATTTTTTTAATGGAGTCCAAATTAGCTTCATGGTATTCATTAACATCTATTTTATTTGATAATCCCATATCTGAGAGTCCTGTAAAGTTGAAAACAATACCGAGAACGCCTGTTCCCATAATAACAAAAACTCCGATAATTATAAATATTATTCCCACTCTGGTTCCCGAACCCCTCTTGCGGCGTACTGGTATATTAAAATCTTCATTGCGCTTTTGCCCGTAGCCTCGCATTTGCTTAGCAGCATATGCTAATGTAACAGGGTCTCCTAATGACATTATGATTTCTTCTTCGGTTCTTCCCTTTTCAAGCTCCTTGTTAAAGTAGTCCCGGTATTCGCTGACAATACCAGTTCTGACATCTGAAGGAACATCGTTTAATGTATCGTATAAAATCATTAGATATTCTGATTTATTCATATTAACACCGCCCATCTTATTATGCCTGCCCATAATTCTTTCTAAAATAACAAAAGGCAGGAGGACATTTTGAATATATCAAAAGCCGATGTCACAAACAAGGCTTTATGGTATAGTTTAATATACTTCTAATTCAGTTCTAATTCTAGGAAGATTTATATATCTGAGTAAAGAGTTGCACAATTACGACCTTTTTCTTTAGAAGCGTAGAGCGCCTTGTCAGAGGCTTCGATTATCTGGTCGGCAGTACTGCATCATGTGGATAAGTCGCAATTCCGATTGAAATTGTTATGGGTGGATTGGATTTCCTTTGAACAGTTTCTCTTAACCGTTCAGCAATTGTATATGCTTTTACAGAGGGTGTACTTGGAAGCAGAATAATGAATTCATCCCCTCCGAATCTACCAGATAAATCACCCTGTCTAAAAGAGGTGCGTATAAAGTTTGCAACGCTTTTGATACACAGATCCCCGGTCTGATGGCCATGGTTATCATTTATCTTCTTGAAATAATCTATATCAAACATCAGAACTGACAATGACTCTCTGGGGGAGCGTTCTATCATATTATAGAGCCTGTCAAGAATGGCGGCCTTTGTCATGAGACCAGTCATACTATCTGTTTTGGACTTTTCCAGCAGCCTTCTGTTGGAACGCTCTATCTCCTCTACACGCCGTATAACCTCAGATTGAATAGATATATTCATTTTTTTTAGAGAATCAGCTTTTCGCTCATAATCTTTAAAAAAGAACCCCAGAGAATTCTTATATAAGTATACGAAGCAGCATATGTAGCCTATAAAGAGCAATAAAAGAACTTCGACACCTATTTGGGAAGAATAAGTCCAGGGAACCATAGCGAATGCCATTACGAACAGTCCTGCATATCCGGGGGACTGGCTCTTATCTTTATGGAACAACGTATTTATTAAGAGTACAAGATTAAGAAGCAAAAATGATAGAACAAAAATAGTAAAAACTAGGGACAGCTTTTGGTAAGTGCCTGTAAAAGACAGGTAAATGCCTAATCCTAAAAAAAGGAAGGGTGAAAAATAGAAAAATCCCAACGCAGAGGACTTCGGTACCTGCAGCATTACCAGGGAGCAGTTTAATAATAGCATAATATGGGATATAATTAATAAAACAAACGCGTCATGATTATTGTATGTGGCTGACATGAATGCCATGATGCTTAGAACCAAAGGTATAATAAACCCCATAGCAAAGGCTCTTGTTTTTTTGGGCTGAATTCTTATTACCAATGCACCAATAAAAAACAAGAAGGTAAAGCTTATTGTTAAAATTAGAAAAACTTGGTTTTCCACACTAAGAAATAGCAATACTGTACCTCCATAAAGCCTCAAGCTCGCATGATTAATTATTTTACCATAATTAGGCTTGAAAGAGAAGATAAGAATACCTAAGATATTATTAAGAATAATAGTATATTTTAGAAAAGAGTTTGTGTGCCTATCAAATATTGTATAGTATTTTGCTTAATATCAGAAAATATCATAAACAAGAATGGGAGGACTTAAGATGGAAAGCAGTGATATAAAAACATCGGCTGTAAAAATAGCCGAGAGAGACGGTGTTAATTTCTACCGTGTAAGTTCTGATAAATTTAAAACATCAAGGGCAGATGTTTATTTCGTAGATAATCTTTCACAGGAAAGGGCCAGCGGAAATGCACTTGTACCTTTAATGATGAAAAGAGGTTGCGAAAGCTATCCTGACTTCATAGAGCTTGAGACCAGATTAGAGGAGCTCTATGGAGCGGATATCAATGCTGGAGCAGTAAAAAAAGGCGAGAATCAAATAATCGGATTTCATATGTCCCATATATCTGACCGGTATGCAAATAATGAGAGGCTTTTTGATTCCTGTANCGATCTTTTGATGTGTATGCTGGAGAAACCCTTGATTGATGATTCAGGTTTTAAAAAATCTCTTTTCAGGCAGGAGCGGGATAATTTAATTGCTTTTATCAGAAGTAGAATTAATGATAAAATAAACTTTTCTCTTACCCGCTGCATTGAAGAAATGTGTGAAGGCGAGCCCTATGCCATACCCGATGACGGGACTGAGGAAGGTGCTCTTTTGCTGGATCCGAAAATCTCTATGGATATATACAAGGAAATGATATCAACCTATCCGGCATATGTATATTTTTCAGGGGACATTGATGATAAAAGCATAAAAAGATTTATTGACAATTTTCTATCGGGCAGAAGAAGCAGTATTAAAAGAATAGATTCGACAAATATAAAAAAGAGTATTACAAGCGTAAAGAAAATCAACGAGAAGATGGACGTTAATCAAGGGAAACTCTGTATGGGATTCAGAACAAACATTGAGCCATCCTCACAGGACTATTATTCCCTTGTTGTATATAATGCTATACTAGGTGGAAGTACTCATTCCAAACTCTTTAGAAATGTCAGGGAAAAGGAAAGTTTAGCCTACTACGCTCAATCAGTTCTAGAAAAGTATAAGGGACTAATGATTATTATGAGCGGAATCGAGGCTACAGATTGTATAAAGGCTGAGGATATAATGCTTGCCCAGGTTGAAGAAATGAAAAAGGGCAATATCTCAAAGGATGATATGGAGGCATCATTAAAGTCCCTTGAAACAGGTATGAAATCCATACAAGATAGTCAGGGCGCCATAGTGGATTTCTTTTTCAGCCAAAATCTTACACAGAACGATGACGATTTCGACTCATTGATCCAAAAATTCAAGAGTGTAAAAATTGATGACGTAGTGAAAGTAGCGCAGAATGTAGAACTAGACACCATTTACTTTTTAGAACCCGACGGTAATAAGGAGGGACAGATATGAACTATAATACAATTAGTAATGCGAAATTAGGGGAAACCATTTATGAATACAACCATAAATCAGGCCTTAAGGTCTTTTTTGTAAGGAAAGCAGGATACAATAAAAAAACAGCCATGTTCGGAACAAATTACGGCTCTATGGACAATGTCTTTAAGGTTCCGGGAAGCGGCGAAGAAATCCGGGTTCCTGACGGGATAGCCCATTTTCTTGAGCATAAGCTCTTTGAGCAGAAGGATGGAAATATGCTTGAGAAGTTCTCGAAATTAGGCTCATCTCCGAATGCCTACACATCCTTCAACCAAACGGTCTATTATTTTTCGTGCACTGACCTCTTTGAGGAAAACTTCAGAATGCTACTGGACTATGTACAAAATCCATGGCTTACAGATGAAAATGTTGAAAAGGAAAAGGGCATTATTAGCCAGGAAATTCGTATGTATCAGGACAATGCCGGGTGGTGTGTATTCTTTAACCTACTTGACTGTTTATATATAAATAGTCCTGTTAAGCTTGAAATTGCTGGGACAATAGAGAGCATATCTAAAATTAACAAAGAGCTGTTATACCATTGCTATAACACATTTTATACTCCTTCAAACATGGTAGTGACAGTAGCCGGTGATTGCGAACCTGAAACAGTGTTCTCGATCGTAGACGAGATGATAAAGTTTAAAGACAATGGCATGGTTGAGAAAAAGTATCCTGATGAGCCAAAGGAGATTAATAAAGAATATATGGAGCAGATGCTTGCCGTATCTATGCCATTGTTTAATATGGGTATTAAGGATAATGTGCTTGTCACAGGCTATGATCTGATTAAAAGGCGCACTGCATTAAATATAGCTGTACAATTCGTTTCGGGGAGAAGCTCTCAGCTTTTTAATGACTTATATTCGCAGGGGCTTATCAATGAATCCTTCAATTCTGAAGCATCGGTAAACGCTAATTATAGCTATTTGGCATGGGGTGGACAGTCTGTAGATCCTAAGAAAACCTGTGGGATTATTTCAAAGTATTTGAAAAACATGACTCAAGAGGGGATGCAAAAGGATGCCTTCGAAAGAATAAGGAAATCACAGAAGGGTTCCTTTATAAGAAGCCTGAATTCTATGGACAGTATTGCACGGTTGATAATGGATTCATATTTTAATAATGCAAGCTTCTTTGATATAGCAAGGGCCTATGAGGAATTGGATTTAGATTATACGAACCAGGTTGTTAAGGAGGTGTTCAATAACCCCTGGGCGTTATCGGTGATAAATCCTCAATAATAAATGTAAAAAAAATAAATACATGATACAATATATCTATTAAAAATTGTGTTAAGTTGATAGGGGGTATTACTCTGGATTATGTTGAATTTCCTAAGCTGGGTATACACATTGAAATAAGCCCTATTATAGTTGAAAACGTATTCGGGACACAACTGGATATTCGTTGGTATGGCTTGTTTATTGCATTCGCAATGTTTCTTTCTCTGATTATCGGAATGAAGCAGAGTAAGAAGTACAATATTGAAGAGGAAGATCTTATTGATATGTTTCTTGTAGCTCTTCCTTTTGCCGTTATATTTGCAAGATTGTTTTTTGTTGTATTCACCTGGGATAATTTCAAAAATGATTTGTTGGGTATCTTCAGAATTTGGGAAGGTGGTCTGGCAATATACGGTGGTCTGATTGGAGCGGTCGGCGCGGTACTTCTGTTCTGCAAAAAAAGAAAAATGGATGTTCTGAACCTGTTTGATTTTGCATGTGTTTACCTGCCATTATCTCAGGCAATCGGAAGATTAGGAAACTTTACCAATCAGGAGCTATATGGAACCTATACCGATTTACCCTGGGGAATGACAGGCTCGCGTATAGGAGATATTCCGGTTCACCCTGCTTTCCTCTATGAATTTGTTTTTAATCTTATTATTTTCCTAATACTCCTGAAGCTTCGTAAGAACAAAAAGGTCAAGGGGAGCGTTTTTGCCACTTATTTGATGTCTTACAGCTTAATTCGCTTTTTACTGGAGTTCATTAGAACAGACGAGTTTGGTACAGGCAATATCAGATATAATCAGGTGGTAGCTGCTGCTGTGTTTGTTCTCTCTTTTATTTGGCTTATTTACCTGATAATTCGTTCTAAAAGGTCTGAAGGATTGCCTGCAGAGTCTGAAAGCCCTGAAGGATTGGATACAGAGTTTGATAATTTAGCTGCAGAAAAGGAAGATAATCAAGATACAGTCGAGGATAAAGGATTGATTTAATGGTAGCTATAGAAAAGAATAGAAGGCCGACATTTTTTAAGAATATTGACTGGATATTAATTGTAGCCGTAGTTCTTCTCAATGTGGTAGGCCTTCTTGCTATAAAAAGTGTATCTGACCAGCTACAGGCACCCTCTTTATTCTATAAGCAGGCAATAGCCTCATTTATCGGAATAGCGGCCATGGTGATTATCATGATGCTTGATTATAAGGACTTCAGATTTCTGAGCATCCCCATATTTATAGGGACAGTTGCCTTGCTTATATATGTACTTATTGCAGGGGTAGGCCTAGAGGAGACTGGTACGCAGGGGTGGATTGATCTTGGCTTTATATCTTTCCAACCTTCGGAATTGGGTAAAATCACATTATGTATTGTTACGGCTTATTTTTTTGAAAAAATAAAACAGGGCGATGGCGGAATAAACTATGTGTGGTTGTTTGGTTCAGCAGGTTTTCTGATAGGACTGGTTCTGTTGCAGCCTGATTTGGGAACGGCTGTAGTATATGTTTTTATGCTGGTATGCATGATATTTGTCTTTGGAATAAAGTATCGTGTTATTCTAATAACTCTGGGAATTGCTGTTGTGTCACTGCCTATTTTGTGGTTCAGCGTCCTTGAAAAGGTTTTTGAAGAATATCAGATCAACAGGATCCTGTCCTTCTTAAACCCGGATGCTTATGCTATTTCAACCGACTACCAGGTACGCANGGCTATTCGCTACATAGGCTCTGGAATGCTGACGGGGGTGGGGCATGGTGCTGAAAAGGCGGCTCTGCATGTTCCAACGCCATCTACTGACTCCATTATTGCTATAATAGGTGAAAAGTGGGGTTTCGTAGGTACTGTATTAATAGTAATTCTTTTTGTGGTAATCTTGTTAAGAAGCCTGTATGTATCGAGATTTGCAAAGGATAAGTTTGGATCTTATATGGTAATCGGCCTCATGGCTATGTTCTTTTTTCACTTTGTAGAAAATATAGGCATGAATCTTCGCATGTTCCCGGTAACGGGAATTCCTCTGCCATTTATCAGCTATGGAGGAACGGCAATAATTGCAAACTATATTGCAATAGGTCTGATAGTATGTGTCTCAATGCGACGTGAAAAGCGGATGTTTGAGTCATAAAAGAAATATTACAATTCCATTACAAAATAAATATCTAGCAAAGAGTAATAATAACTACAAGAATATGACTTAAGCATATTTTGTAGTTATTATTTATTGTTGCCACAACATATTGTGTTTGCGTATAAAAAAGCATTGAGGAGGGCGAAGGAGGACCCTTNTTTTTTTGTGCTTTTAGGACTTTAGGTGGGGTTGACGAGTGAAGAAGCTTGGAGTAAAATACAAGTGAAGTGGAGTGAAGTGGAGCAAAGTGGTGGGGGTGAAAAGAATGTTTATAGGTAAGTACACAAACACCTTGGACCAAAAAGGTCGTGTATTTGTACCTGCAGCATTCCGTTCCGACCTTGGTGAACGTTTCGTCCTAACACGAGGCTCTGAGGAGAAAAGTCTTTACATTTATCCTGAAGATGAATGGAAGGAATTCGTTGAAAAGCTTCAGAAACTCCCTGGATCAAAGAAAAAGAACCGAATTGTAATTCGACATTTTTGTGCGAATGCAACCAATTGCACTATGGACAGTCAAGGACGCTTTCTAATCCCACAAGAATTAAGAGAAAAGGCCGCGCTTGAAAGAGACATAACCTTTATTGGGACAGTAAACCGAATAGAGGTTTGGGCTGCTGAGAATGTATCCGAAACCGAAGTGGAGGATATTGAAGAACTGCTTGAATCGTTGGACATTGACTTTTAGACCAAAAGAAAGAGGAGAGCATTATGGAGTTCGAACACAAACCCGTTCTGCTGGAGGAGTGCATAGAATTCCTTAATATCCGGCCAGACGGAATATATGTCGATGGAACCCTAGGTGGAGGAGGGCATTCGTCGGAAATAATCAGAAATCTTGGTTCAGATGGTGTTTTTATTGGAATTGACCAGGATAAAAATGCGATTGAAGCGGCTAAAAGGAAGTTTTCAAGCCTTGACATCAGGGCAAAAGTAATTATAGAGCATACGAACTTTGAAAACATAAGAGAAGTTTTAGAGGCACATAAGATAGGCTCGGTTGATGGTGTGCTGCTGGATTTAGGTGTTTCATCCCATCAATTGGATGAAGGGGAGAGAGGATTCTCCTACCAGCATGATGCACCACTTGATATGAGAATGAATCAAAAATCGGAGTTTAACGCCTATGAACTGGTGAACACCTGGAGCAGGAATGAAATAGCACAGGTAATAAGGGACTATGGCGAAGAAAAATGGGCTTCGAGAATTGCAGAATTCATTGTTAAGAGTCGTGAAGAACAAAAGATAGAAACTACAGGAGAGTTGACTGATATCATTAAAGCCGCGATACCTGCTGCTGCCAGAAGAGAAGGGCCACACCCGGCCAAGCGTACATTTCAGGCAATAAGGATTGCAGTGAATCGTGAGTTAGAGGTTTTGAAAAGTTTTCTAAACTCTATATCAGAGATACTTAATCCTGAAGGCAGAGTAGCCATTATAACATTTCACTCACTTGAAGACAGGATTGTCAAACAGTCATTTCGGGAACAGGCAAAGGGATGTATTTGTCCCAGGGATTTCCCCCAATGTGTTTGCGGAATCAAGCCAAAGCTGAAAATAATTACCCGCAAGCCTGTCACACCAAGTGACCCCGAATTGGAGATAAACCCCAGGGCCAGAAGTGCAAAGCTTAGGGTTGCACAAAGGATTTGATAACACTAAAAAACTCACATAACCATACTAAAGAAAAGATTACTAAATACTAAAGAAAAGACTACCAAGTACTAAAGATAAAACTTCACTCAGAAAGACACAAAAGATAATCCATTTTGAATTCCCAATGATAACCACTGACTAAGCTACTATTTGAAACATTTCATAAAGGTTTACTAATGATAAATGTTTGCAGATGCAAGCGAAGATGTACGAAAGATTATTATTTACGAAAGAAAAAGCCTTTAAGGCCAAGTACGAAAGATAAGGACCAACCTGATAGGGCGGGAGCCTTGCTTAAGGCTCCCACAGCCTGTTCGGGGTTTTTGTTTCTTATTCAATGAGATGAAACATCCATAAACTACAAAAGATAAGATAAAGGAGGCGAAAACATGGCAAGGAATAATAGCTATATATATGGCAGCGCAGCTCCACAGCTACCGAAACAACCGGAAAATCCAGTTAAGGAACGACGAGTTGTCAGACAAGTGCCCGGGGCAGTTCCTAAAAAGGCTCCAAGATCCAAATCAAAACTATTATTCTGTCTTATGTTTATTGTAAGTGTTTGCTTTGTTGTTCTTTATCGTTTTTGTTGCATTTCTGAAATGAATACACAAATGGGTGCTTTAAAAGCTGAATATGATGAGCTTAGGGATGAGAACAGGAAGCTAAATGTTGAAATTGAGACCGGCATAGATTTGGACAGGGTTAAGGAAATTGCCGAGGTTCAGCTCAATATGCATGCTCCGGATCAGAATCAACTTGTATTGGTAAATGTCCCTAAGAGCGATTATAGTGTTGTAATGGATTATGATTATATTGACGGCAATGCAAGAAAAACTTCTCCTTTAGAAAAATTGATAAGTGCGGCAAGAGAGATATTACAATAAATCATAGCCGTTAAATAAAACATATTTCATGCAGAAAATAGACAAGAAATATCGTGTATGCTAATATATTTTAGTAGATATAAGAGGGGACTATAGATTGATATTAAGATTTACAATAGATCAGTCTGTTGTCCTTTTTTTGTAGGAGACTGATTAATGAAGACCAGAGGAACCAACTATAGGAAAAGCAGCACGAGATTAAAAAAACAGAACAAATCAATAAGCAAGACCGATAATAAAAAGCTACAAGAAAAGCAGGCTGGTATAAAGCAAAAGAGAAGAGAATTCGTTATGCTATTGCTTTTTTCAGCCATGTTTTTATTCTTAATATACCGTGTGGGATATATACAATTCGTGAAGGGCGAGGAGTACCAGAAACTCGCATATCTGAATCAAACTCAAAAAAGACCTATAAATCCTAAAAGGGGAACCATTTATGATCGTAATGGAAAAGGCCTTGCCATAAGTGCATCTGTCGACACGGTTTCGGTTAATCCAAAGGAGCTTAGGGATGAAGTAAAAGGTGATGAGTCAAAACTTCTGGACATTGCCAATAATCTGGCTTCAATATTAGGTATGGATTCCGAAGATGTAATGAAGAGATTCAAAGCTAATTCCAGGTTTGAGTTTATCAAAAAAAGAATAGACAGAGAAGTTGGAACAGAGGCAAAAGCATATGTGGCTGAAAAAGGTATCAGAAGTATTTACATAGACGAAGATTCAAAAAGATACTACCCCAAAGGAAAGCTGGCATCACATCTTCTGGGCTTTGTGGGAGATGACCATCAGGGCTTAAATGGCATAGAATTTGTGTTGGAAAGCACTCTTAAAGGTGTTGACGGTAAAATCATGAATGAGGTGGATGTATTAGGGCGCCAAATCAGCTTTTCCAAGGAAAAGTATATAGATGCAATAGACGGATATGATGTATATCTTACAATTGATGAGACCGTTCAATACCTGGCTGAAAAGGCAATGGATCAGGCAATGTTAGACTATAACCTCAAGCGTGGAGCCACATGTGTTGTTATGGATCCCCACACAGGTGAGATTTTGGCAATGGTTTCAAAGCCTGATTTTAATCCCAATGACCCGGACGCATTGCCCGTAGGGATTATAGATGAGGATTGGAAAGGCTTTAATGATTCAGAAGACAGCCAGATACTATGGCAGACTGTATTTAGAAACAGGGCTGTAATGGATACATACGAGCCAGGCTCAGTTTTCAAGGCTATTACAGCTGCAGCGGCAATTGAGGAAAATGTAGTTGAAACTTCAACACCTAAGTTTTGTAGGCCTGTATCGATAGCCGGTCACACTATTAATTGCTGGCGTAAAGGCGGCCATGGTGCCGAGGACTTCCTGCATGCAGTATATAATTCATGTAACCCAGTTTTTGTAGATGTTGCAATGGATTTAGGGATCGAGAAGTTCTATAATTACTTTAAACTATTTGGCTTTAAAGAAAAAACCGGAATTGAGCTTCAGGGAGAGCCGGCCAATGAGGAGTTTGCAAAGCTTCAGCATAATGATCCAAAGGAAATTGACCTGGCGGTTACTTCCTTCGGACAACGCTTTCAAATATCTCCGCTTCAGATGATTACGGCTTATGGTGCAATAGCCAACGGNGGCACTTTGTTAAAACCTACAATTATAAAACAGATTAGCGACAGTGATGGAAATATAGTTAAAAAGTTTGAACCCACTGTGGTAAGAAAGGTTATTTCTGAAGAGACTGCTTCAAAGGTGTGTCAGATTCTTGAGGGTGTTGTTGCTGAGGGAACCGGAAAAAATGCTTATATACCCGGATACCGGATAGCAGGTAAAACAGGTACATCGCAAACATTGGAGACCGATACCGAGGGAAGATATGTTGTATCCTTCTGTGCAATTGCTCCTGCGAACAATCCAAAGGTTTGTGTTTTAGTTGTGCTTGACCATCCTCAAAACGAAATGCATTTAAGATCAGGAGGAATATTGGCTGCGCCGGTAGCGGGAAAGCTGACTGAGGAAATACTGGAATATATGCAGGTCGAGAGAGAATACACCGAGAAGGATAAAATCGAAATGACTCAGGAGGTATACGTTCCGAATGTAACTGGAATGACTATTACCGAGGCCGAGACTAAGTTAAAGGCATTTGGGTTAAAATTTGAAATCCAGGGAAGTCAGACTGATCCTGATGCTGTTGTGTATAATCAAACACCGAAATCAGATTTCTCCATACCTCAAAACTCGACTGTGATTCTGTATACTGACCAGGATCAATCTGAAATTACAGTTACAATGCCTGACTTGCAGAATAATTCAGTCGCAGAGGTAATAGATGTTATGAATAGATTAGGGCTTAACCTTAGAATCAGAGGAAGCGGAGTTGTACAAAAGCAGGAATATCCTCCCGGAACTCAGTTGAAGAGGGGGCAGATAGTTGAGGTCAGCTTTGTAGAAATGATTGGAGATTAATATTAGAGGGTGGAATTNGTATGTTACTAAAGGAATTTTTAAGGTCTATAGAGGATGATATATTGGAAGTAAAGGGCAGGGATGATATTGATATCACAGGAGTAACCTACGATTCAAGAAAGTCTTTGCCGGGATATCTTTTCGTATGTATTGAAGGCTTTTCCACAGATGGTCATAAGTATGCACAGCAAGCCGTTGACAATGGAGCCGTTGCTCTTGTAGTGGAAAAGGATATATCAATAATAGGCCAGGTTACAATAATAAAGGTTTCTAATAGCAGAAAGGCTTTAGCGGCTCTCTCTGCAGTATGGTTTTCTAATCCATCTGCCGAATTAAACCTGATAGGTATTACCGGAACTAAAGGTAAAACTACCATAACCTATATGATCCGGGCTATCCTTGAGAAGACGGGGCAAACAGTAGGTCTGATTGGAACAGTAGCCAATTGTATTGGAAACGAGAAAATACCTGCAAGGAGAACAACCCCCGAGTCCTATGATCTTCAGGAAATATTCGAAAAAATGAGGGACAAAGGAGCTCAAACAATTGTTATGGAGGTTTCATCCCAGGGCCTGAAATTGCACAGAGTATGGTCCTGCCATTTTGACGTAGGTGTTTTTACCAACTTTTCAAAGGATCATATAGGTGGATTCGAGCATCCTGATATGGAGGACTATCTTAATTCCAAGAAAATATTGTTCAGCATGTGTAAAACGGGCATAGTAAATAATGATTCGCCTTATGCCCAAAGTATTATTGAGGACTCTGCCTGCGAGATCTTAACCTTTGGAATTGATAATGATGCCCATGTTAAAGCTCAGAATATTGTTACCTATTCAGACTCGGTTGAGTTTGACTGCGTATCACCCTGGTTTACCCGCCGATTTAAAGTATCGGCTCCCGGACTGTTCAGCGTATATAATGCTTTAGCGGCCATCT
>JGI24708J26588_10000467_pt1 | contig 33104 bp, 38 predicted proteins | sample BioPla1DNA2_FD_26588 | JGI IMG/M metagenome (IMG submission 26588) | reverse complement strand
TACCTTCTTCTGGGAAGATAGACCATTTCAGTTAACGGGTGTAGTGGTAAGTGAAGAACAAGCCCAAGAAGAAATAGATGAAATAAGAACATACGTAGATGAAATGATAAAGACGATTAGAGATGAACGTTAAGATTATTTTTATACAAAAATATGTCAAATATAACTTTGTTTTGTAGTTAAACATAGAAAAATAAAGAAATAATAAAGGAGAAATGAGATTGAGAAAGCTTAGTATTATACTTTTAGTTATTATTTTATTGTTATCAATTACAGCATGTGGTACAGATAAAGGAGAAACAACTTCTAACCCAACTAATGAAGTAAGCAGCAATGATACACAGATATTGGAATAAAGTGAAACAGAAAAGGAAGAGAAAGAAGAAAAAAAAGAAAGTGATGTTAATATACCGTTCACAGCCAAGTTTCCAATGTTTAGCTTGTTTATAGATGGACCCAATTATCAATATATACAAAACGGTGCTACAACGTTATATAATGTAGGAGGTCATCGTTTTATTGCATTAACATCAGCAAAAAATGTGAGTGCAGAGAGTCTAAGTGAAATTATAGATGCTTATTTTAAGGATTTTAGAACAGGAGTAGGCCCAAATTGTAAAGGTTACACACCAGAAAAATTCAATGTAGAAGGCAAGGAAGTAGAAGTAAATGGGACAAAATTTTGGAGGTTCGAAGGAGAACTAATGGCGAAGACATCTTTTGATAAAGAGACTAGTTTTTATACAGTAGGTTATACATTTTTTTGGGATGGTACTCCATTTCAGATTACAGGAGTAGTAGTAACTAAAGAACAAGCCCAAGAGGATATAGACGAAATAAGAACATATGTAGATGCGATGGTAAAGACAATTAGGGATAAAAGGTAGGAATAATTATTGTTAAAAGGCTGCTATTCAACTGTTTGTTGAGTAACAGCCTTCTTAGTTTATACTATCAATAAACTTTAACCAAATTATTTTAAATTGAGAAGAGAATTAGCGTATCAATCAAAATGCTTTATCAAAGAGGGCAGTGGTCTGGATTGTGTCAGCTAAAATTTTATAACAAGCCAAAATCTCTTGTATGAAACTGGTGGTGGCTATACTTTTATAGGAGAATGGGTAACAGGTGTTAACAGTAATCTGATTAGGGTTGCCATTGCTGATGGAGATGAAATTATTTTTGCATATATCAACAGAGAGGGTAAGATGGTTTGGGAAATGAAATAAAAGAACAGTTCCTAAGTAAAAATTTCTAAAGAAATATACTGCTGTTAAACTGATAAGAAAAGATATTAGAGCATAAGCTAAACCCTTAATGAATAAAGATAAGCTTTCTATTGAAATTGTAAGACCAAAATTGAGGAGATTTTCTTTATCAAAGAAGAAAATGCATATTAAAACGGCCAGAGTAAGACCTATATTAAAAGATGATCTTTTTATAAAAGGAATAAAGTGATAGATACAAATTTAACAGGGATATTCATTCTTTCTAAGCATATGGCAAAAAGTATGATGAAACACAATCGAGGGAAAATTGTCAATATTAGCTGTATAAGATCTAAAATTTTCAGACCTAATATGGCGGAATATGCTGCTTCAAAAGCTGCAGTCGTTGCATTGACATCAGCAATGGCTTTGGATTTAGCAGCTTATAATATACAAGTCAATTCTGTTGCTCCAGGTTTTACTTATACCGCTATGACAGCTAAATCATTTGATGATCCAAAAATAAGGGAATTTTCTGAAGGCATCATTCCAGTTGGAAGAATTGCAAAAGCAGAAGATATAGCCAATACTGTTTTATTTTTATTATCGGAGATGGCAGATTATATTAATGGTGAAACGATATTTGTGGATGGTGCTTATAGAATATCTAAATAAAAAAGATATGGGGGAAGTATATGACGGATATGAGTCCTTCAAAAGAATTAAGAGAAAAAGTACGAAAACTTGAAAAAGAACTTGGCATTTTAAAAGATTCTCAGCTATCCTGCTGTGGTGTGACTCTTGCCCAATGTCATGTATTAGTAGAAATAGGACGGGCAGGAAGGATTTCTTTGAGTGAACTGGCCAGTCTCCTTAATCTTGAAAACAGCTCAATGAGCCGGACAGTTGATAAACTGGTTACAAAAGGTATGGTGAAGCGGGATGTTGATCCAACGGACAGGAGATATCTTGTTATAAGTCTTACAAGAAGAGGAGAAGAAATTTATAGAAAGATTGAGGAAAGCATGAATTTATTCTTTGAAAAAATATATTTTGCTTTACTGGTTGAAAAAAGAAAAGAGGTATTAGAAAGTTTGAATCTTTTATTGTTGTCTGTTGAAAAAGTTAGGAAGAGTGAAGATATAGGACTGAAAAATAGAGAATTCTTATGAAACGATTAAAGACTGTTTATTAAACATTTTATTGTTGTTTAACAGTTTTTTTATGTTATTATAGTTTGGTATATGTAAATTCTTCTATTGTCACACCATTCCATGACCTTCCATAAAACATTTCGTTCTTTAAGCGACCCAAGAACCCTTGAGCACATTCTATACCTCCTGATACTATGCTATATCAGGTCCAAGTTTTTGTCCGCACCCCCCAAAAGCTCAGTGGTGACAGATAAAGCAAAGACAAAGAATATTCATTGACAAATAGAATATATTGGTGTAGCATAATTAAAAATATTTTCTAAGATTGATGAGTTAACAAAAGCTAAGTATTGATAACAATATCAGGTAAAGCTTTATTATTTTTATAAAAATAAAAATTTATGGTGATTGTCTATGAGAAAAAGGATTATTAAAATTGGGTTTTTTATTATTGCAACGATTTGTTTGTTATTTTTTATTAATTTTATACCTGCTTTTTATTTAAAGTCGTCTGATATGAATCTTCTGGAAGGTCAGTGGGTCAATGTATATTACGAAAAGGAAAAAGATGCGGCAATAGATACTTTTAATTATGCAGATGCTGAAACAGAGTATATCGCTAAAAAGTTAGGCTTTAGAGAAAAAGAAAATGTAAATATTTATATTTATGATTCCCAAATGAAAATGCAAAGAAAAAAATACGGATTTATTGGTCCTTTTTTAGGCCTGGACTGGTATATAGGGGACAATGTTGGAACCAGGGTTATTTTAACCTCTCCTGCCAATCCCGGAGCTATGCATAACTATGATAGTGTGAAGTATGCAGTGTTACATGAAATTGTGCATGCCTATATTAGTGTTTTAAATCCAGACATTGATTTATGGTTAACAGAAGGAGTAGCCTTGTATCTGTCTAATGGTGAAGAATTTTATAAGGAATATTTAGATTCAATGTCTATACCAACTTATAGTGATACTTGTACTAGCAATCCTATTAGATTTTCAAATTGCGGAGGCTATATATTTGCAACAACGTATATTGAATATCTGGATGTAGCTTATGGATGGGACAGTGTGCTTGAACTTATAAAAACAGAAGATTATATGCACTGTTTTGGTAAATCACAAGAAGATATATACAAAGAGTGGGTAGAATATATAAAAAATTATTATCAATAAAAGTCTCAACTGGATTTAAAGGATTATATTTTTGTTATTTAGGGGGGATTAGTATGATAACTTATGGCAATAAGATTTCCGAACAAGAGTATAATCATTTAAGGAAAGCAGTTGGATGGAATACTCTTCGGAAAGAACAGGCAGAAAGAGGACTTATGAATTCGGCTTTTCTTACAGTAGCATATAAAGATGGGAAAGCTGTAGGAATGGCGAGAGTCGTTGGAGATGGCGGCTATATTGTCATTATTGCAGATGTTATGGTATTACCTGAGTTTCAGGGGCAAGGAATTGGGAGACAGTTAATGAATAATGTCATGGACTATTTAAAGAATTCGATGCAGAAAAATGATTTTCTAATGGTGAATTTAATGGCTGCACCGAATAAGGAAGGTTTTTATAAAAAATTTGGTTTTATTGAAAGACCTAATGAAAATATGGGTGCAGGCATGGTTATGTATCTTAAGAAGGAATAAGAAAAGTACTGAGAATTAGATAAGGCGTTATCGTATTATTCAGGCACAGATTAATTGTTTTTGTATGAGAAAAGTCACCTTTTGTCTTAAAAAGATAAAAAGGTGACTTTTATTTTTTTTGTGATGGATATTGTTTATTATTTTAATTTTTACACAGCATATCAAATTGTCTGCTTGAATAATATAAGTTAAAGAGTTTTTTCCAAGGGGGATACTATGGGTAATTATATTGATGTGGATCATAAGGTCAGAATATTTGTAGAAGACCTAAATCCACAGGGTAAAAAAACGATTGTTTTTTTACATGGCTGGCCGGCAAATCATAATCTGTTGGAATACCAGTTAGACAAATTCCCGGGATGGGGGTACCGTTGTATTGGAATTGATACAAGAGGTTTTGGTAAATCGGATAAGCCCTTTTACGGATATGATTACAATACTTTATCCGATGATCTTAGGACTGTGGTGGAAGTATTAGGCTTACATGATTTTATTTTAGCAGGGCATTCTACGGGCGGTGCCATAGCTGTCAGATACATGGGACGGCATAAGGGATTTGGGGTATCTAAGCTAGTCCTTATTGCGGCAGCAGTACCAAGTTTAATTAAGCTTCCTAGCTTCCCTTATGGTGCAGATAAGCAGACCGTCTTAGAAATTATCAAGGGGACTTATAATGACCGACCACAAATGCTTAGGAATTTTGGAAACAATTTTTTCTTTCAGCATACTTCACAAGCCTTTTCGGATTGGTTTTTTAGTTTAGGCTTGCAGGCTTCGGGCTGGGCGACAGCAGCAATTGCTCAGACCTGGATAAAGGAAACGCTTTTTACAGATTTAGAAGTTATTCATGTGCCAACTTTAATTATTCACGGAATTCATGATAAAATAGTGCCTTTTGAACTTGCTGAAATACAGCATAAAATGATCCGAACTTCAACCTTAGTACCTCTTGAATATTCTGGTCATGGATGTTTTTATGATCAAAAGGATGAATTTAATACTTTATTAAGAAGATTTATTGAAAAACAAAATGGATAATATGATCTTAATGGCTCCTTTTTATCTAAGGGGCTTTTTTATTGACTATAAAACAATATTCAAGTATTATTTACTATAAATATTACTATAATTTAAAAGTTTTTAAATTTGAAGGAAATTAAAATAAGAGAAGGTAGAATTAAAGAGATAAATTCATTTTGTACGGAGGCGAGTAGATGAAAAAAGCCATAATCATTTCATTGTATACCTTTATAGGTATTCTTATCGTAATGTGTATTATTAATTATACAATACTTTTTTCTATTTCGGATCCTGTAGATGTAGATTTTGCTAAAACAGCATATTTAAAAGCAGAAGCATATGGGGAAATGCCAGAAATCTATACTCAGATTAAGCAAGAGGATTTAGAGTTTTTAAAATCCATATTTAAAGGAACCGCATGGAAAGAAACAGTAAGTTGTCCATGCAATGGGGTTGAGTTAATCTTTCAGTCAGAAAAGAAAGAATTCATCATTTATCCAGCTGGTGATGGCTGTCCCACAATTCGTATAGAAGAAGATGGAGAAGACTATTATTTTCATATAACAGATGAGGACAATGAAAGATTTAAGAAAATCTTAGAAGGCTATGGAATCATCTATAATTTTGGGATATAGCCTAAAGTTTCTGTAGATAAGATGATAGGGGAAAATCGCAGTATTAGATGGTGTCAGATAAATGAGATGCCAGTAATTATTTATTAATCTTTGTTTTTGCTATGAAGATGTTTCAGTAGTAAAAAAATGAAAAGAAAGGGTGTAAGCTATATATGTGATTGAAAAGAAAATATTGTGCAGCGTGGTTAATAGCAGTTGGCTTATTATTTATAGGGTGTAGTCTTAGAGATAACTGGTCAAGAGCAGCTGTTGCTGATATAGATACCGTAGAAATAATATCAGTAACAGGAGAAAAACAGGAAACTTTATCAGAAGAGGAATATATTTTTACAGAATCTGAGAATGAAACAATTATTCCAAATCCTATGTATTTCAAAGATATTGTCTATGAAAGTGAAAGTTATAATTCACAGCTTCTTAATGAAGTCTGGTTAAAATCTTATTATAATTCTAAAGAAGAGCTATGGGTGGATGTTCATATTGGAGATAAGAAAGATTCTGTAATAATAGGTCCCTTTGAAGAAAAGTTAACTGTAAAAGATGATACACCTGTTTTAGGAAACATTGTTTCTTTTGATGTGGAGGAAGGCAGATTAAAGGCAAAATTTGCTTTAGGTTTATTATTTGAGTCCTAGGCAAGTCCATATTATTTTGGAGATATTTATGCAGATGTCAATTATCAACAGGGGGAATTGGGGCTAAAAAATCTTTATTTTTCAGAAGAAGAACATGAATGATGTTTTTGATTTTTGTTAAAAAGCATACACTTTTCCTTTTCAATACTTTTCCCAGCTGTTGTTAGGCAATCGCCAACTAGCAAGGCATTAATACCTGCGGTGTAAGCTAAATATTCGTATTCTCCTAAAGCTTGTTCACGGCCTCCTGCAAGTCTTAAAGGCTTATCCTTTAAGATGAAGCGAAAGATAGCTATGCTTCTTAATATTTCCTCTATGGAAAGGGGTTGTTGTTTTTCTAAAGGTGTACCTGGGATTGGAATTAGAATATTAATAGGTATGCAATCTACGTCCAATTCTTTTAAAGCAAAGGCCATCTCTATTCGCTGTTTTGGACTTTCGCCCATAGAAATGATACCTCCACAACAGATTTCTAAACCCGCCTGTCGAGCAATTTTAATAGTTTCTAACTTGTCATCATAGCTGTGGGTTGAACAGATTCGGGGAAAAAAGCTACGACTAGTTTCAATGTTGTGATGATAGCGGGATACCCCCGATTCTTTTAATTTGATAGCCCTTTTTAATGTCAAACTTCCAAGAGATGCACAAAGTCCTATCTTTGTTTCATTATTTAATCTTTGGAATACATCTAATATACGGTCAAATTCTTCATTAGTTAACTGTTCACCACTTGTTACAAGACTAAAACGTTTTACACCTAATCTATTTAATTCTTTAGCCTTTTCAAGAACTTTATTATCATCTAGCTCTTGAAGTGAAAGGGGTATAACTTTACTATTGTGATGAGCAGATTGAGCACAAAAGGCACAGTCCCCTGAACAGTTACCGATTTTAGCTGGGTATATGGCACACATTTCTATTTCTTTAAGATAATGCCTGCTAATAGTGGCTGATGCTTGAATAAGTTCATTTAAGTCAGTTAAGTCAGGTTTTATGAGCATGTTAGCTTCATTAACTGTGACATCATCTCCAGATAGAACTTTATCTAATAATTTTTTTATAAAAATACTTCCATCCATATTTAGGCTCCTTTTATTTTGAAAAATCTGCTTGTTTATTGCCTAACATCAGAAGATTTGTTGCTATTAAACGTGATCGGATAGGAACAATGGCAAATATGCAAAACAGAATTTTTATTATATCCATTGGGATAAAAGGAAATACAGCAATAGTAAGGGAAGCATAAAATGAATTGCCTGTTGTAATACTAAGCCATGCTGTTCCGCCTAAGTATAAAATAATATGTGCTATGCAAATAGCTATAGCAGATTTTATAAATACAATTGTCTTGCTTTGTGAGAATTCAGCCTGCCGACTTTTGCTACTGTTAAGTGCCATAGATACAATCCAAGCCATAATAGGATAAACCAATAGATAACCACCTGTTGGTCCAAAGAGGGCCCCCAGACCACCACGAAAGCCACCAAACACAGGAACACCTAAGCCACCTAGGGCTAGATAACAGATTTGTGAATATACTGCATGCTTTGGTTTTAATAGAATAGCTGACATATAAACAGCAACTAAACCAAAGGATATAGGTACTGGGGTAAAAGGAATCGGGATAGCGATTTGTGCAAATACTGCAGTAATTGCAGTAAATATAGCAATCATTGAGAGTTCTTTTGCAGATAATTTTGCTTTTATATTTTTATTATTCATCTTCTTTCCTCCTAATTATTAATTGTTAACCTATATCATTATACGGTTAACACGAAAAAATGTCAACCAAAAATATAATTGAGTTGACAATTTTTTAGTATTATTTAACTGAGGAATAAGAAAATATTGTAAAAATATTTTAGTTTTTGACACTCCTAATGAAACTTCTTGTTGAATAAAAAATTAAAAATCATTATAATATTAACACTGAAATGAATAGACAAAGTGTTTTTAAGTTTGAAAAATTAACATTAATAAAATGAAAATAAAATAATTAGAGAGAATCATTATGTACAATGAGGGGGAGATTATATGAGGAAAATAGTAGTAATATCTTTGTTATTATTTCAATTTATTATGATAATAATTATATATAAAGGATTAAATGATATTTCAAGCAATCTAGATCTTAGTTCTGCAACATCTGCTTATATAAGAGTAGAAGCAAATGAAGAAAGACAAAAAATTAGTGTTCCAGTTATGCCTGAGGATTTAGAAATTCTTAAATCTTTATTTAAAGGGACAATAGTAAAAGCTCCATCAACATATCCTTTTTATAGTGGGGTGAGTATCGTTTTTGAGTTAGAAGAGAAAGAAATTATATTTTATCTTCCTGATGATTTTGGAATAATTTATATTAATAAGGACGATAAACCTTATCAAATTACTTTGACTGATGAGGAAAATAAAAAACTTGAAAAAATGTTAAAAGGATATGACGTTTATGTAAATATTGAATAAATTGTATTTATAATATGTGGAATAGAATAAGAAAAAGGATAAGCAAATTAATGACATAACTTTAAGCTAGAATATAAAGAACTAATATTTATTTAGTATCAACTAAAGCTGGTTGGTGCAATGTATATAGAAGAGATTTTCTTAGTTTAGTTGCAAGGGAGAGCTTATATGAATAAATCATTGCTATTGTCAGCAACATTTGATGGTAATCTTACTAAATTAAAAATAGAACTAGAAGCTCTTAATACAAAAGTTAGTTATAAGCTAATAATGTATGATGAAAGGCTTAGTAAAGATGTCTAAATGGTTTTTAACTTTGAAAATGTAGCAGCCATTGAATTTCATATGAATTTTTTTGACAACCCTGTTGGTGCAGAAGCTTGGGGCTTTTATGAAATTTTTGATAGAGCAGAAAAGGAAAAGATGCTTGAGCGAAATTTTAATGGTCGAAAAGATGGCTTTCTTTTTAATGGAGATTATAACTATGATTTAAAAGATTAACACGATATGTTAAATTATAAAAAATTATGATGAATTACTAAAGAATTTAGATGATTACCGACTCTTTCAGCAGCAGACTTGTGGGGGAANATATTTATTATTGGCAAAAAAATGTACAATCAAAAAGAATTTATAAAACAAATGATTAAAAACTAGCATTAAAAACTCATGCTGGTGTTCTGGGCATGTCTTTTTTTGTGAAAAAAATAAAAAACTTGTATAACTATAAAGAAATTAAATAATTATGTCGAATATTTTAATATAATGAATTTATTTTACATCTAAAATATTTAAAAAATGGCTATCAAATAAGCATTATTTCAAAACATAATTAGATAAAGTGTTTTATTCCTTATTTGAGATCTTTTTTTTATTAAAACTTTGTGCAGCCAGTGACGGATAAAATGATTTATTTTTTTCAAAAAACTTATTTTAGGTGATTTCACCAAGATGGGGGGAGATGATTTATGAAAAGTAAAAACTCCAAGGGCTTTACGGGGATTTTTCGGAGAATTTTCGCAATTTCGTTGCTTTGCATGACAATTCCTGCGTTAATCAACACAGTTACATTAAGTCGTTTGACGAAGAAATATTTTCAGGATGAAGCTGGTCATTCGTTACAAAATGTTGCTACGGAAAAGAAAAACCAAATGGAATTAGCCCTTTCAAGTATTGCTACACAGGCTCAATCAATTGCAAATCAAACTTTTTTAATTGAGTCTCTTAATAATGCACTCATTAATTCTAAGGATCCAGATCAAGCTACATTGAGAAAAATATCAGAGAATTTGGAGTATAATTTTGAATTGGGAGAAGGTCTTTTTGAAAATATATTTTTAATGTATAAAAATAGAGATATTGCCGATGGAATTGGAGGCAAATCGGTTGGATGGGAAGATGAAACCGTAGGGAGTGCAGACAGTTTATTAGTTCGTGAAGTAAGGGCTTCACCAACGACGGGCCGGCCTGTTATGACGATTGTTGCACCCATAAAAAAGAGTAACAGACATTTGGGTACCATAGCCATGGCTATAGAATTAAATAGTGTGTCAGAAAAAATTATTGATAATGTTTCTTCTGATGAAGATTATAAAACTCTTATTTTGAATTCTTCAGGACTGGTTATTTCTTCAGATAATCCTGATCATGTTTTATCTTTAAATTTCCAAGAGGAAGCTGGATTGCAAGATTTCTTTGAAACCATGGGGTCAGAAAAAACAGGTGTTGGTTTTTTAACCCTTGATGGTCTTAAATGTTTCGCGGCCTATAACCACAGTAGTACATATGGTATGTATTTTATAACTTACAAATCAGAGAAAGCTTATATGAAGCTGCTAGATGCCATGAAAAATATATTGCTTGGGGTCTCTTTAATATCCATTCTCATAGCAACAATCATTATTTATTTTGCATCCAGAAGTATGACAAAACCAATATTAACAGTTACTGAACAGGCTGAATTATTGTCTCAGGGGAATTTGTATATGAAAATGCCAGACAAATTTTTAAAGAGGAAAGATGAATTAGGAAGGCTAGCAAGATCCTTTGATTCGATGATCCTTAATTTAAAAACCATTACACAGCAAATAAGCGATACATCCAGTCAGGTTGCTGCATCAAGCCAGGAATTGTATGCATCAGGTGAGCAGGTTGGCAAGGCAGCTGAGAATGTAGGTAATAAAATCATGGAAATGGCTACAGGTGCAGAAGAACAATCTGCCCAGATTGATTCAACCTTAATCAGTTTAAAAAACCTAATGGAACAAATTGACGAAGTCAATATTAAAACTGACAACATGGAAAAAACCACCACTGAAATGATAGAAGATATTTCCAGAGGAAGTAAATCAGCAGAGGAATCGGTTATTAAAATTAATAATCTGAAAGCAGATACTGAGGAAATTTCAAATGTTATTACTAAATTAGGCTATAATTCTAACCAAATTGGTCAGATTATTGAAATAATCAGCGGGATAGCGGAACAGACCAATTTACTTGCTTTAAATGCAGCCATTGAAGCGGCAAGAGCTGGAGAAGCCGGAAAAGGATTTAGTGTTGTTGCTGATGAAATTAGAAAATTAGCAGAAGAATCAGCAGATGCCAGTGACAGGATAGCTGAATTAATTGTAGAAATAAGAAATGGTGTTGATAATGCTGTTAATATGATGGATAGCAGTATTAAATCTGTAGATTCCAGTGTAGATGCTATCCAGGAAAATGGAGATATTTTTGCTTCAATTAACAGGGAAGCGGAGCAGCTCAAAAATATTGTAGCGGATGTTATAAGAAGCGTAAGAAAAATGACAGAAAGCAGTTTAAGCTTTGAACAAACGATGCAGGAGATCAATAAGGTAAGCCAGGATTTTGCCTTAAATTCACAAGATGTTTCAGCATCAAGTGAAGAACAGATTGCTGTTACAGAAGAAATTGTAACTTTCTCAAAATCGCTGGCAACAATGGCTGAAGAATTATCTGCATTAATAAGTAACTTTAAATTTTAAAACTCAATATAAAAATGGTTCTTAAATATTTTGTTTGTAAAGTGGGATTAATTCATAATCCCACTTTGTTATTTTATTTGTAAAAGATTATTTTTGAAATTATTGTATAAAAAATATAGATAAATAAATTTCGAAAAAGCGATTGACAAATCCATCTAATTTGATATACTTAATAAGAAAATGATAATCAATATCAATAATAAATTATTTTCATTTCAATATTTAAAAATAAATAATCTTTTTAATTACATATTAACTGATATTGATTTTACCAATTAAATTTTACATAGGGGAGAAGAAAACATGAAAAGCTCTAATATATTAAAATTAACAACTGTTATGGCAGCATTTATTTTAGTTTTAACAGCTTGTGGTAAGTCAAGCGATAAAAGTATTCAGACTCAAGTTAATGCTCAAGCAATTGAATCTACTAAAGCCACTGATAAAGCCAATGAGCTGGAAGAAACTTTAACTGTTGAAATTACTGATGTCCATGGAACGGTTACTGTTCCTGTAAATCCAAAGAATGTAGTTTCACTAGACAATAGGACTTTTGAAACTTTAGCTGACTGGGGAATTGAATTAGCAGCTGTTCCAAAAGCTGTAATGCTGGCTGATTCACCTTATGTAACAGATGAATCAGTATTAGATATTGGTAATCACAGGGAGCCAAATCTTGAAATTATAGCTGCTGTAGAGCCTGAACTTGTAATTGTTGGACAAAGATTTGCTAACTATTACGAAGACATAAAAAAACTAGTACCTAATGCAGCTGTTATTGACCTTAATTTTGATGTTTCTGAAGCTAGTGATAGGCCTGGAGAAAATCTAGTAAATGGTCTTAAGAATTCTACAATTGCTTTAGGAAAAATATTTGATAAAAATGAAGAAGCAAAGCAACTAGTAGCTGATTTTGATAAAGCTATTGAGGATGTTAAGTATGCATATAATGGAACAGATACAGTGATGAGTGTTATAGTATCTGGCGGAAACATTGGTTTTTCTGCACCTTATTCTGGTCGGGTTTGGGGACCAATGTATGAAATATTTGGGTGGATTCCTGCATTAAAAGTTGATGGAGCTAGTTCAGACCACCAGGGAGATGAAGTTTCAGTTGAAGCTATTGCACAAAGTAATCCTGATTGGATTTTTGTATTAGATAGAGATGCTGCAGTGTCTTCTACAACTGATGCGGTTCCTGCACAGGATGTAATTGATAATGCACCTGCTCTTCAAAATACAAAAGCTGTTTCTGAAGGAAAAATTATTTATGCACCAAAAGACACTTACACAAATGAATCAATACAAACTTATATAGAGTTATTTAAAGAGCTTGCTAATGCCTTAGGAAATTAATAAAAGGAGTAAAAATAGTGGCAAAACATATAATATCTAAAATGGCTGGGGCTGAGTATTCTCAGCCCCAAGCTTATCATAAAAACAAAATATGGACAAAACCTTTTATACTTGCAATTTTAATTGTTATCGCTCTAGGGTTTATATCACTATTTACTGGTGTCTATGACATATGGGGACAAGTAGATGGCATGAAAATGTTTTTTATAACACGAGTTCCAAGAACTGCGGCTTTGATGCTTACAGGAGCAGCAATGTCAATGGCAGGCCTAGTAATGCAGCTTATTACACAAAATCGTCTTGTTGAATCTACTACCACAGGAACTATTGAATGGGCAGGTTTGGGGCTTATTTTTGTTTATTTGTTATTTCCTGCTCCAACATTGTTCCAAAGAATGACTGGTGCCATTACTTTTTCTTTTGGAGGGACTATGATTTTCTTTTTATTTTTAAGAAGAATTAAACTTCGTTCCTCATTAATTGTACCCATAATTGGAATGATGCTTGGAGCAGTTATTTCTGCAATCTCTACTTTTGTTGGTCTAGTCTTTCAAATGACGCAAAATATTGAAGGCTGGTTTGTTGGCTCCTTTGCATCAGTTCAAGTTGGAAGATATGAGTACCTGTGGCTTATTGTTATAGTTACTTTTTTAATCTTTGTTTATGCTGATAGATTGACTTTAGCAGGGCTAGGAGAAGATATTACCACAAGCCTTGGGGTAAATTATAATAGAATAATTTTTCTTGGAACAGGCTTAATTTCTTTTGCAGTTGGAATTGTTGCAGCTGTTATTGGGAATTTACCTTTTTTGGGTTTAATTGTACCTAATATAGTTTCAATGTACAGGGGAGATGACCTTAGGAGTAATCTACCTTGGGTATGTGTACTAGGAATGGGAACTATAATGCTTTGTGATATTATATCAAGAACCATAATAATGCCTTTTGAAGTGCCAGTTTCTTTGATACTTGGGACATTAGGAGCTGTGGTATTTATAGTTGTTTTACTAAAACAAAGGAGGCTAAGATGAACTCATTAATATATAGTAATAAAAAAAGAATCCGAATTGGTTCAAGTCTTTATGATAATTCTAGATCGGCTAGGGCATTCCGTTCTAAAAAAGAGGAAAAAAGATATTGGATTTTGCTAACAAGCTTTATTGCTTTAGGTCTTCTTGCTTCCTATGGGCTTTTGGTTTATAACAATCCGGTTCCAGTAACATCAGCTTCTTTTATCCCTATAGTTAGAAGAAGGCTGGTAGCTATTGTGGCAATGATAATTTCTGCAATTTGTCAAAGCTTGGCTACGGTTGCTTTCCAATCTGTAACAACTAATAAGGTTATAACCCCTTCCCTTTTAGGTTTTGAGGCCCTTTATTCAACGATTAATACGGCTACAATATTCTTTTTTGGTGCTAGTGCTTTTATAAGCTTTAGCGGTATAGGTGCCTTTGCCTTTCAGGTTTTTGTTATGGTATTAATGTGCTTGATACTTTATGGATGGTTGCTTTCTGGTAAGTACGGGGATTTACAACTAATGCTTTTGGTTGGCGTTATTATTGGAACAGGCCTTAGATCTTTATCATCCTTTATGAGAAGGATTCTCGCACCTTCTGAATTTGATATATTACAAGCAAGATTGTTTGGCTCTGTTAACAATGCGGATTCAGAATATTTTGTTCTTGCTATTCCCATAGTGATTATTAGTGCTTTACTTCTTCTTATGTTTTCTAAGAAGTTAAATGTATTATCCTTAGGGAAAGGTGTTTGTACTTCTTTAGGTNTTAAATATCAATCTGCTGTAATTTATACTCTAATATTAGTTTCTGTCTTAATGTCAGTTTCAACAGCTTTGGTTGGTCCCCTTACTTTTTATGGTTTTTTAGTTACAACCTTAAGTTATCAAGCAGCTCAAACTTATGACCATAGATATGTTTTTCCAATGGCCTTTGCCATAGGTTTTTTAATAATTACAGTAGCATACTTTTTTATGTATCATATATTTAATGCACAAGGTGTTGTTTCGGTTATTATAGAAATGTTTGGCGGGATAACGTTTTTAATTATTGTATTAAGGAAGGGAACATTATGATAAAGATAGATAATGTTAAAAAGATATATGGAAGTGAAGTAGAAATAGGTCCTTTAACTATTGATATACCAAAGGCCGGTATTACCTCATTAATAGGTCCTAATGGAGCTGGGAAGTCTACGACTCTATTAATGATTGGAAGACTATTAAACATGGATGAAGGTCAAATTCAGGTAGCTAATATGGATGTAGCTAATTCAAAATCTGAAGACTTAGCAAAGGTATTGACTATTTTGCGTCAAGAAAATCATTTTGTAACTAGGCTTACCGTTAGACAATTGGTTGGCTTTGGACGTTTCCCGTATTCTAAAGGGCGAATTACTAAAAAAGATGAGGATATTATTTCAAAATATATTGATTTTTTAGGACTTACTGAGCTTGAAAACAGGTACCTAGACGAGCTTTCCGGGGGACAAAGGCAAAGGGCATATGTAGCAATGGTTTTATGCCAAGAGACAGAATATGTCCTTTTGGACGAGCCTCTTAACAATCTTGATATTGCTCGTTCTGTTCAAATGATGGAGCATTTAAGAAGGGCTGCAAATGAATTTGGCAGGACAATTCTGGTTGTAATGCATGATATAAATTTTGCAGCTAGATATTCTGATAGAATATGTGCTATGAAAGATGGAAAGATAGCAGCTTTTGGAACAGTAGAAGAAGTTTTGAACCCAGAACTTTTGACAGACATTTTTGGAATAAAGATAGAAATTATTGATTGCCCCAGGGGACCTGTAGCAATTTATTAAATTAAGGAAAACTATTATGAATTATAAATTAACATACCATAAAATCGATATAAAACTTTATTTATAGACGATTTTATGGTATGTTTTTTATGCTAGAATTAAGTAAAGCTTAAAATACTAATTTAATAAAAATAATTTAAGGAGTATTAAAGATGAACTTTCAAGTAATTGCTTTAGTAATTCTTGCAGTTTTCTATGGAGCTTATTTTATAAAAATGTTTATGCAAAAGAAAAAAGGTATTAAAACAGACCAACTTGGTAAAGGAAAGACAGGCTTGGTCAAAGTCATAGAAACAATTTTAAAGATTATTACATTTATTTTGCCTGCTGTTGAACTTATTAGCATTCTTTTAAATACTGCACTTCTTCAAGGCTGGCCAAGAATTCTTGGAATTTGTATAGGGATTATTGGAAATATAGTCTTTATTATATCTTTAAAAACAATGAAAGACAGCTGGCGTGCAGGGGTCTCTAATAAGGATAAGACAAAACTAGTGACAAAGGGCATATATGCTATAAGCCGTAACCCGGCTTTCTTAGCTTTTGATTTAATTTATATTGGCATTCTACTTATGTTTTTTAACTGGATTTTGTTTTTACTATCTTTATTTGCAATTGTAATGCTACATATACAAATTGTAAAAGTTGAAGAAGAGTTTTTAGTGACGACTTTTGGAGAAGAGTATTTGGATTACAAAAAGAAAGTAAATAGGTATCTGGGTAAGAATTTTTAATTAAAAAGCATATTGTTTAGATATAAATAATAAACATATATAAAAAATAAAAACAGGACTTTTGATTTTGCCTTCTTGGCATTAGCTGGCAAATATACAAAAGTCCTGTTTTTTATTTATTTTAAAACATATTAAGATTCGATGATTTTCGTATTAACTATATAAGGATAATACAATTAAAATATTTTAATCTATTAAAAGTGTTTTTCTACCTTTAATCTTCCTCCATAAATTCTTGCATGGCATTGATTGAATCCCAACTGATGACATGCTCAATAGAACAGGCATCTTCGTCTGCAATTTCGGGGTTAACCTTTAAAATATCTGTTAAAAACTTTCTGATGATATGGTGTTTGTTTGCAGTTCGTTTTGCTTTTTCAAGGCCAGTTGGAGTCAAAAAGACTTCTTTATATTTTTCGTTGATTACCAAGCCCTTTTCAGCAAGAGTAGCCATGGCATTGTTAACGCTAGCCTTGGTTACTCCTAGACGTTCTGCAATATCCGAAACTCTTGCTCCAGAGTTTTCATTTGAAAGTTCATAAATTGCTTCAAGATAGTTTTCCATTACAAAGGTAAGTTTTTCCACAAGAACCCCTCCACAGACTAAACTTGTATTTTGATAGATTAGTAGTTTTCTATTATATTATATACTTTATTAGCCTAAAAATAAAGTTGAAGGTCATTATAGAAGAAATATTTTTTATATTTTGAAAAGAGCTTAACAATATGATGGGAGTCTTTATTATACCTGATGAGCCCTTAGAAATAATGTTAAATAAGGTTATTGATGATTAATAAGATAGTATATATGATTTTCTCTGCAATCTTGCATTAGAATATCCTAAGAAAGATATAAAATATGTTGTACTAGATAAGATTAAGGTCGAAGATAAGATTCATTTTAATAAATGATGCTAGTGGGATAGCAAGATTTTTGCCCCTGGATATGCTTATTTAAAAAATCAAGCATAAAGTGGTTAATTAGTCCTAAGATTGGATTATTAGTTATTTTTATGTTGAATGTTTCAGAATATTTATGATATATTAATAATAAAGGGATTAAACCAAAAGGGGTGATGAAATGTCAAAAGAGTTAATTNTGGAAAATGACTCTGTTACTTTATGGTTTCATACTGACAGTAAAATTGTTCATCACGAAATAAAAAAATATGCATATGGCAAACAATTACAAGAAATATTGCTAAGAGGAACTGATCTTTTAAAGGAAAAAGGTGCAACTAAATGGTTATCCGATGCAAGAAATAGTAATGCTATAACAAGAGCTGATCTAGAATGGGGAGATGATGTTTGGCTTCCTAAAGCAGTTGAATACGGTTGGAAGTATTGGGCAATTGTAGAACCAGAAAGGTTTATTGGGCAAATGGAAATAAAGAGGCGGGCTGAGAAATATGCTAGCTATGGTATCACGGCAAAAATTTTTAATAATTTGGACGAAGCGATAAAATGGTTAGAAGAGCAATAAAGAAGGTACCCAAGGTACCTTCTTTATTTTAGAATTTTTCACAATCATATAATTTTCCCATAAATAATATTGCTCCTGTAACGTCATCAGTTATGATAAATAAAAAGGGTCTGTCTGCTATAAAAGAAGCTGGTTCTAGAGGCATAGAACCTGCCGTTGCGACTACAGTAGCTGCAGCTGCTTGGCTTCCTTCTTCATTAACTTCTATTATAGCTTTATGAAGTACATTATCTATATAAAGCATACCTTCACTTATTCTAGAAAAGTCAGCATTTGGCGAAAATGCTTCATCCATTCCCATTGAAGATAAGCAGTCATTTAAATTCTTAACTCCATATTCAATTTTAAATCTTGGGATATTTAGATAAACATCATCTGCTTTATAGACACTATTTTTTATCAGTTCCCATTTATCTGTATTATGAGTTTGTATAAAATCATTTATTGAAGTATTTTCAGCTGGTAAAACGCAGTACATAGATATTTTTTCTTTTCCATAAGGTAATCTTACAACTTTAAAATCCTCATTTTCTCCGTATTCAATTCTATCTTTTTTTGACATCATCATGACTTCTTTAATATCTCCATTGCCAGAGTGAAATTTAGAGGGGAAGCTATTTCTTTTATTAAATTTATCAGTCCATTCTCCTTTAAAATAGATAGCATTGATAAGATACATATTAACATCTTCAGGTATGGGAGGGACTATAAAATTTTTTATTTTATCATTTGTTGATTTAGAAATCCATTTATTCATTTCATTTACTGAACTTTCCCTTGAAAAATCCAGTTCTCTAACATATGCGTTAAATATATCTTCATTAGTGCTAATGAATTCTCTTTTTATTTCTTTTCCTTCTCTTATCCAGATAGAATTATTTATATTAAGTTCAACTTTTTTATCTGCTTTGTTTAATAGTCAAGCATATACTTATAACACTTATTAACTTCATCAAGTTCCATTTTCCCATATCTTAAAGTGTTCATCATGTTATCTTTAGTAGTTGTCCTAGCACCTTGAACTGTCATAGAAAGTGAAGTTGATATGCTAAGAGGAGAAATGAAAATATTTTTTTCATTTATTTAACCTCCAATCTAGTGTATTATACCACTTTTTGACCTAAAGTTTACATTTTTGTTCCAATTAGTAAATATAAATAAGATGTCTTTTATATAAAGAATCTAAATCTAGATGTTATTAATACAATTCATTTAAATTAAAAAAATAAGTTGTTTACTAAAATATATTTATGTTACAATAATATTCAAAAAAAGATAATTTCAAGAATCAAACAATATAAAACTTATAACTAATAAGATATGTAAAGTGTAATTTAAGCTTTTATAATCACATAGTAAAAAAGAATAGAAAAAAGTTCTTCTAAAACCAACAAGTAATAATATTTTTATAAGAAAAGGGTGAATAAATGTCAAAATTTAATTTATTCGTGACTTTTGATGGAGCTTTTAATAAAAAAGTTCAAAAAAACAATTATATTGCTGGACAAGATTTAGCAGAATACTTGGCCAAAAGGTTGGAAGAACAAAGCTTTATAATTAATTCTATAGAAAATATAGAATATGCTTTTTTAATTAAATGTTTATCAGGTAAAATTGAATATGAGATTATGGTGTCCTTAGATTCAATTTATAATCGCTATTGGGAGATAACATTTAAGCCCAGATATGGATTTATTCAAAAATTATTTGGAAAAAATGAAGATGAAGAACTAGGAAATTTATTAAAGTCAGTTAATGATATATTAGAAAAAGATAATTCTATTTTCGATATTAGATGGTATAAATATTATGGTGATCAAAATGTTATTAAAAACAAAAAGTATTCAACTAATCCGCTAGAATAAAAGAATAGAATGAAGAGATAGGAGAGTTTAAAATGAAAAAAGCAATTAGTTTAGTTTTGCTTTTAATAATCTTGCAAGTTAGCATGATAACCGTTTATGCGAAGAAAGAAAAACAAGCAAATTATCCTATAGCAGATTTTGATATTATGATTCCTTTAACTAAAGCTAAGGCAGAGCTTTTAAGCAAAATTAGTATATTTAATGAATTGGAAAGAGATGTCGCCAGACAGGAATTTACATGGGAATTAGTTAATTATATGCCTGAGGATGAAAACTATGTTTTTTCGCCCATCAGTATTAAGATAGCACTTGCTATGACTGCTAATGGTGGCGATGGTGAAACAAAAGAAGAAATTCTTAAGGCATTAGGGATTGATGATTTAGATAGTTTTAATGAATACACAGAAAGACTTATGAGAGATTACAGTGAAAAAGAAGCTGTTGAACTTAGTATAGCAAATTCAGTATGGCTTAATAGCGATTATGATAGATCTGTTGATTTTAAGGATTCATTTAGGAATACTGTGAAAGATTATTATCAAGCAGATGTTACTAAAGTAAATAGTTATAATGCAGTTAATGAGATAAATAGTTGGGTAGACAATAAAACAAAAGGAAAAATAACTGAATTAATTTCTGATAGTGATTTCTTAGCCTGTCTTGTTAATGCAACTTATTTTAAAGGAGAATGGGCAGTAGAATTTAATGAAAGTGATACTAAAAAAGCTGAGTTTACAGATAGAAATGGCAAAAAAACAGAACTTGATTTTATAAATACCCAAGGTCGATTAAATTATTATGAGGACTCTTCTGTTCAAATTGTTCGATTGCCTTATAAGGACAAAGGTATTAGTATGTATATTGCAATTCCTGCAAACCCTGCAGATAGGCAACTAAATTTAGAAGAAAATATCGAAAAAATGGAAAGAATAAAAGTAGATGTAAGTTTGCCAAAGTTTAAGACAGAGTTTTCTACTAGTTTAGTTGATGCATTGTTACAAATGGGAATAATATCAGGCTTTGATCCTGCTAAGGCAGATTTTAATAATATGTTTACTAATAGTAATGCATATATTTCAAGTGTTATTCATAAAGCTTATATTAATGTAGATGAAAGTGGAACTGAAGCTGCGGCTGTTACAGGTATTATTATGGAAAATAGTGCTATAGTAGCAGATGAGTGTGTTAAATTTAATGCCAATAGACCCTTTATTTATTTTATCCGTGATGATAAAAATGGAGAAATTTTATTTATAGGTGAATATGCTTATGGTAATTAAATAACTGTTATAGATATAGAAAGTTTAATTAGAAAATTATATATATGAATAATTCTATTACTATAATTTCAGGCATATTTTATAGAATTAAAGATTTATAAATCCGCATAAAAAATGCGGATTTGTTATTTTAAAAAGAATTAAAGTTATTTTGTTTAAAGCTTAAAATATTTACTTAATAATTATTTTTTAAATATTTGCTTCTATGGATTACAAAAGTCTTGTAGCACTATAGAAAGTCCTTTTAGATATAAGATAAATTCAGACATTTAACAAAAAATAATATGAAGATTGACCTCACTAATAAAAAAAGTGAGTTTTTTTCATATTAATTATGATAATATAATGGTAAAATGTTCATAAAAAGTTTTAAAGAACTAAATCTAAACATTGATAGTGTATGGATTAGACTTATGCAATTAAAATTTTGCCAGAATAAAAGATTGTCTTAGTTATTTAGCAAAAAATTAATTGTTAGCAGGAGGTAGTAATTGTGAAAAAGAAGGGAATTGTATTAATTATTTTAATAGGTATTATTGGGGCAGTAATTTTTAATATAGGATTTAAAAGGGCTGAAAATTTAGGTTCAAAAGGCATTCAAGAAACGGAAAATGATACTTCTTTAGAATTTAGAACTGACATAGAACCAATAGATAAAATATTTCCCAATTTAGGAGAGATAACAGAGTGTTATTGGAAGGCAGATTCTTTTGGTAGCCAGATTAGAGGATCCAATTTNCTTCCTGGACCAACAGATTATTGGATGAAAGGATTTTTAATAATAAATGAAAATAATTTAAATGAATTTAAAGATAAGTATTATTGGACTTTAGTTGAAGAAGACAAAAAGCCAGATTTAGAAACTGAGTTTTTAGAAACGGGGCTTTTAGATATAAATTCCTTTGAATGGTACTATAGTGAGGAATTTAATAATTATGTTAAACAGCCAGGATATCATGGTGGTTTTTATGTGGATTTTGATAATGGAATTATTTATTTTGATTTTGTTAGGGGTTAGTGTTTATATAATTACTTTTTTATAAATAATTGTTATAGTGTTATTAATATCTATTAATTTTACTTATTTATTACCAAGGAGGAAAAGATAATGAAAAAGTCAATTTGTTTACTTACAGTATTATTATGTTTTGTAGCTATTTTTTTAATGACTTCATGTTTTAAAAGAAATGAAACAGGAGCTGACTTAAATGCCGAGTCAGTTAATTTGCAGGATATATCTGAGCAAAAAATTGAAAAGAATGAAGAAGAAAAGCAAGAAGAAATAGAACAAACTAACAATAATGAAGCTGATAAATTATCCGATAGTCCGCAAAGTGAAGGAGTAGCTGATACAAAAGAATTAGATTTAAATAGCTATAGTGGTCATTGGTATTCAGAGGATTATTTCATAGGCTTAGATGAAGCAGGTTCTACTGTTTTTTATGGTACAGAAATTATTCTAAATATGGAGGAAGCTAAAATACAAATTATTACGACATCAATACCTCCAGCAAGCCGGATAGCATATGTAGAAACGCAAATAAAAATAGCGGATTCAAAAGCTACTTTTACCTTTGATGACGATGCATGGGGTAATGGTGGAGAAGGAACAATTATATTTAAAGAAAATGAAATAGTTGTAAATATTGATATCAAGAATTATGCAAATAGCAATTGGAGTATTTTCTCAGGTGAAAAAGTATTTACAAAAGATTAATTCTATTAAAGCAAGGCTTAAGATTTAATCACACAGATGAAAAAAATTGAAGAAAATATAAGACTATAGCTAAAGAATGTTTTTTAGGAGTTGTGGTATCAAATGCTAAATAAAGCAATAGAACTTGCAAATCGTGCTCATGCAGGACAAGTAGATTTAGCTGGCGAACCTTATATCCTTCATCCCTTGAGAGTGATGATGACAAGAGAGAAAGAGATTGAAAGAATTTGTGCTGTCTTACATGATGTAGTTGAGGATTCCAATATTAGCTTTGATGATCTTCGTAAAGAAGGATTTTCTGAAGAAGTTATTAAAGCATTAGATTGTCTTACAAAAAGACCTGGAGAAAGTTATAATGAGTACATTGATAGGGTAGTTGGTAATGACATTGCTTGCCAGATAAAAAAGGCAGATTTATGTGATAACTTAAATCTTTCACGAATTAAAAATCCTACTGAAAAAGATAGNGAAAGAATTAAAAAATATAATTATGCTCTAGATAGAATTAATGATGCATTATCTTTAAGTAAGAGTCTTAAAGATAATTGAGTTATTGAAATTAATGATTGTGTTTCAATACAGAATTTTATTAATCATGATGATTTTTTAAATAGCTTTATCGATTTTGTAGAAGCTCATGGCTAGTCATTTAGCGGAGGAATTAAGGATATGACAGGAGAAGATTAATAAAAAAAGCTCCCCTTGTTGTAGACAGTTAGAAGACTGTTTACTAGAAGGGGGAGCTTTAATTTTTACAGTATTAATAACAGCATTATTATTGGTTTAACAATTATTATAAGAAATTTATAAAAATATAAAATGATGTATTGCAATATATTCATACGAAAAGAAAGATAAATATTTAAAACATATACGCAAATATATCAGAAATTTTAACAATGCTTTTAGTAATAGTAGGATTTGTGAGGTAAAAGTAATTAGAGATGAAATAGTTTAAATCTTGTTAATTGTATAAAATTATCATATAATGTAGTAAAATATAGAATAATCAGAAAAGGAGTATGCAGAATTGAGTGCAATACAAAATATTTTGAAATTATTATTAATCTTTGAGGATGATAGTAGAATTTTTAATGCTAAAGAATTAGCTCAAGAAATTGGAGTTTCTACAAGACAAATACGCTACTATATACAGGAACTTCGGAAATTTGGATATGTGATTGAAAGTGATGCATCTAAAGGAGGAGGATATAAAAGTGTTGGACAATCAGTGCCATTACCATTAAAGATAACAAATGAAGAATTAACTGCATTGGCAAAGATAAAACAGTTTTTTTCAGAGAATAAAGTATTTGAAGAGCAAGAATATTTTAATAGGCTTTATTACAAATTGATAGAACCTGGTCAGTTATCAAGAAGGGAAGAAGACTGCATTAATTATAAACTGCAATATAAAAATGTACATAAAGAAATTGAAAAAGAATTCTTAAGAAATATAAAAAAATCTATCGTGCAAAATAATAAAATAATGATTAAGTATTATTCTGTAAACTCTGATAAATTGACTAATAGAATTATTCATCCTTATCGATTGCAACAATATCAAGGTGCATTTTACATCCATGCATATTGTGAAAGTGCGAAGGAATATAGATTATTTAAGGTAATTAGGATAAAAGAATTAGAAATAATTGATGAAACATTTATCAAAAAAGGTAGCATTGAAGGTATTATTTCAAAGCAAAATTTTGGAGTATTTACGCAAGATAGAATACATTTAGTTGTAGATTTTTATCATCCTTTAAATGAATTTATTAAAGAAATTATTATTGGTGAGGAACAAAGAATAATTCGTATAAATAGTAGGACAACTAGGATAGAAGTATATGTTAATAATGAAACAGAAATTACTTCTTGGCTTTTAGGTTTTGGCGAATATGTTAAAGTAATTAAGCCACAAAGTGTAATAAATAAAATTTTAGAAAATGTTAACAAAATAAAAGAATACTATTCTTGTAATTAGTAGGAAGAAATACTTCCATGTTTTCGTTATAATATTAATATAAAAGGGGGTGTAATAATCATGAATATAGGTGAAGTATTTATTGCACATTACAGAGAAGAAGATAATGTGATTCAAACAGTAAAAGAACATTTGCTCGAGACATCACGTTTAACAGGAGAATATGCAGATAAAATTGGAATGAAGTCATGGGGAAAGTTAATAGGAATACTTCATGATTTGGGAAAACAAACAAAACTATTTAATTTATACATAAAATCTCAAATTGGGTTATTGAATAAAGATGATGAGGATTACATGGATCCAAGAGTGTGGAAAGGTAAAGTAGACCATTCAACAATAGGAGCACAATATATATACCAACTAGAAAACTTAGATGAGACAATTAAATCAATTATTGCATTAATTATTAAATCTCATCATGGAGGATTGATTGACTGTTTAACGCCTGATGGAAACAATTTATTGCATGAAAAAATGCAGAAGATTGAAACAGCTAACAGATTAAAAGAAGCAGTAAATAATTTGGACGAAGAATTGAAAGTTCTTATTAATAGCCTAACAAATGAAGATTTACTTACACCGCTAAAGAATAATCTTGATTGTATAAAGAAGTTTAAAGACAATAAAACAATTTTTTATATGTATGGTTTGCTTATAAGATACCTGTTTAGTTGTTTAATAGATGCGGATAGACAAGATACGGCAGATTTTCAAATACCAATAGGAAAAACAATGCGTTTGAAAAATGAATATATAGAATGGACAAGCCTAATAGAAAGGTTAGAGAATCATATTTCTAAATTCCAGATCCATAATAAGATAGATAGATTAAGAACAGAGATATCAAGTAACTGTAAAAATGTAGCGAAAACTAATAATGATATTTTTCAACTTACTGTCCCGACAGGTGGAGGCAAGACTTTATCTAGTCTTAGATTTGCACTTCATCATGCGAAAGTGAACAAGATGGATAGAATAATCTATGTTGTGCCCTTCAATACTATTATTGATCAAAATGCACAAGAAGTTAGGGATATATTAGAAATTGATGAGGAGTTTGGAACCATTGTTTTAGAACATCATTCAAATCTAACTGAGGATGAAGAAACACCTACAACAAAACTATTATCAGAGAATTGGGACGCCCCTATTATTTTCACTTCCATGGTGCAATTTCTAGATACATTATTTGCAGGAGGAACGCGAAGTGTCAGAAGAATGCATCAACTAGCTAATTCCATAATTATTTTTGATGAAATACAAACATTAGGAGTAAAGTTTATCTATTTATTTAATATTGCAATACAGTTTCTCAAGGAAATATGTCATTCATCTATTGTATTGTGTACAGCAACTCAACCACTTTTAGATAGAGTTGATCCTAAGTCATATGCACTTAATATTCATAGCAAAAATATAATCATTAAAGATACAAACAACTTATATAAAGAGTTTTCGAGAACTAGCGTAGAAGATCTTACAAAGTATGGTGGATGGGATGATGATGAAATATCAGAGTTTGCATTAAAGAAAGTGAAAGGGGGGCAAAGCGTTTTAATAATTGTTAATACAAAGGATTCTGCAATAAAAATTACAAAAAGATTAATTGAATACTTTAAGAATGTATATCATTTAAGTACAAGTATGTGTCCTGTTCACCGTATGGAACGTTTGAACGAAATGATTGATAAGCTTAATCTAGCAAGAGCAGGGGAAGAAGAACCAATTATTTGTGTTAGTACACAATTAATTGAAGCGGGAATAAATATAGATTTTGATGTAGTTATTCGATATTTAGCAGGGTTAGATTCTATAGTCCAAGCTGCTGGACGTTGTAATAGAAACGGTTTAATGAAAGGTAAAGGTAAAGTTTACATAATCAACCCCAAAAACGAGAACTTGTCCCGATTAAAAGATATTCTAATAGGGAAAGAAGTAACCGAGCGAATTCTAGAAGAATATAAAGTTTTACCTGAACGATTTGATGATGATTTGCTTAGTCCAAAGGCTTTGGAAAAATATTATGAATACTACTTTTTTAAGAGAAAAGATGAAATGTCTTATTTAGTGAAGTTAGATGGGGGAATTCAAGATAATATATTTAATTTATTGTCAATAAATAATAAGTCTATGGAGGCAGCTAGGTTTAGAAAACAACCTACTCAAATAGTTCTTACTCATGCCTTTGATACTGCAGCTCAAAAATATCGGGCTATCGATACATATACACAGGGCGTTATTGTTCCATATAACAATGAGAGCGAAGAAATAATATCAGGCTTATGTGCAGCACATTTATTAAAGCAGAGCTATGCATATCTCAAATTAGCTCAAAGACATTCAGTTAATTTATTTCAATATCAAATTGAAGCCCTATGTAAAAAGAAAGCTATATATGAAACTAAAAAGGAATCAGGAATATATTACTTATCAGAAGCCTATTATGATGATATTTATGGTTTGTTGATGGAATCAAAAGCTATGGAAGCCAAAATTTTATAGGAGGAGAACATGAGAAATCAAGTTGAGTTTAAAGTTTATGGAAAGTATGCACTATTTACTGATCCAATAACTCGGGTAGGAGGAGAAAAGTTCACATATCAAATTCCAACGTATCAAGCATTAAAGGGAATATGTGAAAGCATATATTGGAAACCGACATTTCACTGGATTATCGATGAAATAAGGGTTATAAATCCTATCAGAACTCAGAATAAAGGAATTAGGCCTATAAATTACAATGGTGGTAATACCCTTTCATATTATACATATTTATGTGATGTTGAGTATGAAGTACGTGCTCATTTTGAATGGAACCTTAACAGACCAGATTTAGAAGTTGACAGAAACGAAAACAAACATTTCTTTGTAGCAAAGAGAATGATTGAAAAAGGAGGGAGGAGAGACGTTTTTCTTGGAACACGGGAATGTCAGGCATATGTTGAACCTGTAGTATATGGCGTTAAAAAAGGGTTTTATGATAATTATGGGGAGCTACAGTTTGATAGAATGTTTTATAAATTTGACTATCCAAGTGAAACTGGAGAAAACAATTTAAAAGCGTATTTTTGGAAGCCAATAATGAAAGATGGTATTATTAAATTTTCAATTGATTTAGTAGACGCAACTCCAAAGATAATAAAAGAAATGGATTTTGAGAGGATTAGAACATTAGGAATTAGTGAGCCTAAGCTACTAGATGGTTATAAGGAGGTGGGCTATGAGTTGGATACAAAGACTTTATGAAACGTATGAAAATAATATTTCACAGGTAGGTATTGTAGAAAGTGAAGAAATGGTTCCACTATTACCGATGTTTCACACTACTGCAAAGGCACAGATAGAGGTAGTTATTGATGAAAAGGGTAATTTTTTAAGAGCTCATATTTTAGATAAAGATGAGCCTAACATAATTATACCTTGTACTGAGGAGTCTAGTGGTAGATCAGGCAAGTATCCCTCTCCACATCCACTATGTGATAAAGTACAATATTTAGCTGGCGATTATAAAAAATATGGTGGGGGAAAGTGGCATGGATATGAAGAATATTGCGAAAATTTATACCAATGGATGATATCAAATAATACTCATGATAAAATAAAAGCTATTTATGAGTATGTAATAAAAGGAACTCTTATGGAAGACTTAATAAACACAAAAGTGATAATTATGGATGATAACGGGAGTCTAAAAAACAATGATGGTTTTGTAAGATGGTGCGTTGAACAAATGGATATAAAAGAAAGTCGTGTATGGAGAGATATTACACTTTTTAAGAGTTGGGAAGAGTACTATAGTTCTTCATTTAAAACAAAAGGTTATTGTCAAGTGTTAGGAAAGAATGTTCCTATTGCAATAAATCATCCAAAAAATTTATATAATATGTGTGCTAATGCGAAAATAATAAGTTCAAATGATTCAGAGGGTTTTACTTATAAAGGAAGATTTCTAGAACCTGATCAATGTTATGGGGTTAGTTATGAAGTTTCTCAAAAGGCTCATAATGCTCTAAAATGGCTGATATCAAGACAAGGATATAATAACGACAAGAAAACAATTATTTGTTGGAGAACATCGAACTTAGAAACTGCCAATATTTTTCATGATACTTTTGATTTACTAGGTGGAGAAAGTCAAGAAAGTGATGTTGCTTATACTGGAGAAGAAGTTGCAAATAAAATTAATATGAAATTAAGAGGATATAATTTCAAATTAGATTCGATCGATCATGTTGTATTAATGAGTCTTGAATCAGTTACTGATGGAAGGCTGTCTATTACATATTATCAAGAAATGAATCCAGAAGACTTTATAAATAGGTTGGAGAGGTGGCATACATCCTGTAGTTGGATTCATTATTATAAAAAGCCTCATGTATTCGTTGGGGCACCGGCTCCAATAGATATTGCAAATACGATTCTTGGTGAGAAAGAGCAAAGCAATAAAAAAGTTAAAATGCAAATTATAGATAGGATTTTAACTTGTATTGTAGATGGACAAAAAATTCCTTTAGACTTAGTTCAAAATTCTATTAGAAAAACTGTTAATAGAGTTGCATTTGAAGAACATCGGAATTTTGATAAATCTCTTAGTATTACTTGTGCATTGTATAGAAAATATTGCTATGATTATAGGAAGGAGGAAATTGGTATGGCACTTGATAAGGAAAGAAGAACAAGAGATTATCTATACGGTAGGTTACTTGCAATAGCACAAAATGTTGAAAGATGGGCATTGGATACGAATGATGAAAACAGGTTAACAAATGCTGACAGGTTAATGCAGAGATTTGCCCAGCATCCTTTTACAACATGGAAAATAATTGAATTAGCATTAAGACCATCTTTTGAAAGACTAAAAGAAAAAGGAAAAAGCAGAGAAAAATTGATTGATGAAGTAATGAATTTATTTGAACCAGGGGATTTCATAAAAGACACAGAATTATCTGGTGAGTTTTTATTAGCTTATCACTGCCAACGTGCAGCATTAAGCAAAAAGGAGGAAATAAAATGTTAAATAATAAGTATGATTTTTTAGTTATTCTTAGTGTTAAAAATGCAAATCCTAATGGAGATCCTTTAAATGGGAATAGGCCACGTATTAATTATGACGGTATAGGAGAAATTTCTGATGTATGTATTAAACGAAAAATTAGAAACAGATTAATGCAAAATGGTAAGAAGATATTTGTTCAATCTGATGATAATAAGATTGATGAATATAAGAGTCTAAAAGATCGGGTTGAAAAAACATTAGCTAAAGATGTTTTGAAAGATAAAGATAAATTATATGAGGCAGCATGTAAAGAATGGATAGATGTTAGAGCTTTTGGGCAAGTATTTGCATTTAAAGGTGGAGAAACAAAAGGAGTATCAGTAGGAGTAAGAGGACCTGTATCTATTCAGAGTGCATTTAGCGTATCGCCTATTAATATTACAAGTATTCAAATTACAAAAAGTGTTAATAGTGAGGGAGATGGGAAAAGTAAGTCTTCAGATACTATGGGTATGAAACATCGCGTGGATTTTGGACTATACACTTTTGCAGGTAGTATTAATCCACAACTAGCATCTAAGACAGGTTTAGATGAAAATGATGTAGAAGATATAAAAAGGGCACTAATTGAACTTTTTGAAAATGATGCATCATCAGCAAGACCTGAAGGAAGTATGGAAATAGTAAAAGTATTTTGGTGGAAACATGATAGTCCTAATGGGCAGTATTCCTCAGCAAGAGTACACAAAAGTGTTAAAATTACTCTAAAAGAAGGACTCGTTGAGCCAAAAGATGTTAATGATTATATTATTACAGTTGAGCCTTTAGAAGGACTAGAAATGGAAGAAATTGATGGAAGATAGAGGTGGTTGTTTTATTGTATACTGATGATGAATTGCTAATGATTTCAGCTATACAACATTTCTATTATTGTAAAAGGCAATGGGCATTAATACATATGGAGCAACAGTGGGTAGAAAATGTACATACAGTAAAAGGTCAGATATTACATGAAAAAGTTGATGATCCTTTTATTTTCGAATCAAGAAAAGATTATTTTATTAGTAGAAGTATGCCTCTTATCTCGTATCACTTAGGATTTTATGGTGTTGCAGATGCAGTAGAATTTAGATTAAGTAAATCGGGTTGTTATATTCCTTCTAAAGATAACTTTTATGAGATTATTCCTGTAGAATATAAAGTTGGAAAGCCAAAAGAAGATAATAGAGATGCTATTCAACTTTGTGTTCAAGCTATGTGTTTAGAAGAGATGTTTCAGACAACTATAGAGATTGGTTATCTATATTATGGGAAGACAAGACATAGGCATTTAGTGCAATTAAACAAATTATTAAGACAAGAAGTTTATGAATTATCCAAAGAAATGCATGAAACATTAGAGAATGACAAAACTATTTTAGCACAGTATTCAACTAAGTGTTCCAATTGTTCTTTATATAATATTTGCTTACCTAAAATTAAAAAGTCTTATAAATCGGTTAAGCGCTATATTAATATTAAGTTAACTGAAAAGGAATAAGATATGAGAAAATTATTAAACACTATTTATATTACCAGTTCAGGAATGGGAATGTCTAAAGAAGGAGAAACTATTGTTTTTAAAAAAGGAAGTCAAAAGGTAGCTCAGTTTCCATCTCATAATATCGAAAGTATAGTAATTTTTGCACCTGTAACTATTACTCCTGAATTAATGAACATGTGTTCATCTAAGGATATAAAAATTTCTTTTATTTCATATTCAGGAAAATATTTAGTTAGCATCCAAAATCCAATTAAAGGCAATGTAAGATTAAGGAGAAAACATTATAGAATATCTGATGATAAGAATGTCTGTTTGGATATATCTAAAAGCTTTATTATTGGTAAAATTTTTAATTGTAGGTGTGTTCTTCAAAGATTGATAAGAGATCATAAAGAGACTATTAATAGCGAAAAAGTGAACAAAGTAGTAAATAGTTTGGCAATTTCCATCAAGAATATTGATAAAGTGAAAGATTTGGATTCATTGCGTGGGGTTGAAGGTGAGGCAGCAAAAAATTATTATAGCGTTTTTTCAGAACTAATTTTTAGGTCAGAGTTCAAAGAAAGATTTAATGGACGCAGTAGAAGACCTCCTAGAGATGAAATAAATGCTCTCTTGTCATTCTTTTATACATTATTAACTCACGATTGTGAAGCAGCTTTAGAGACGGTTGGATTAGATCCTCAAGTTGGCTTTTTTCATCAAGAACGTCCTGGACGTTCTTCTCTGGCATTAGACATGATGGAAGAATTAAGACCTTATATAGTAGATCGTTTTGTAGTAACATTGATTAATACTAGACAAATTCAATTAAGTGATTTTCTAGTAAAAGAAAATGGAGCTGTTTTTATAGAGACAGAAGCAAAAAAGAGAATTCTACAAGTTTGGCAAAAAAGAAAGCAGGATGTTATTACTCATCCTTTTCTTAAAGAAAAAATTGAAATAGGAATAATACCCTACAGTCAGGCATTATTAATGGCTAGATATCTTAGAGAAGATTTGGATGGATATCCTCCATTTTTAATGAGGTGATTAGAATGAAGGTTGTTGTATCTTATGATGTTGCCACATCTGAGGAAGGAGGAATCAGAAGGTTAAGATTGGTTGCTAAAGAATGTGTAAATTATGGACAAAGGGTACAAAATTCTGTATTTGAATGTATCGTAGATCCATCTCAGTTTGAGGAATTAAAACATCGTCTTCTAAAAATAGCGAATTTAGAAGTTGATAGTATTTGTTTTTATTTTTTAGGGAATAATTGGAAAAACAGAGTTGAATATCATGGAGCAAAGAGAAATATTGATGTTAATGATCCATTAATATTATAATGCGATACTAAAGTACACATTTAATAACTGAATTGCTCGTGATGATGAAAAACCTTATTTATTAAAGGAATTTATTATTAATAGTAAGAGTTAATATCTTTATTAATTTGATTCGCGTAATTCTTTAATTAGTGTCTTTAAAATAAACGCGTCAAAGGAGTGCTGTCGCCCCTCGTGTAGGGGCGTGGATTGAAATACTTGTGCC
>JGI24708J26588_10000466_pt1 | contig 33145 bp, 32 predicted proteins | sample BioPla1DNA2_FD_26588 | JGI IMG/M metagenome (IMG submission 26588) | reverse complement strand
TGCTTTGAATCTGATAATCTTGACGTACAAGGGTATCATCACCCTGTACAGTTATTTTCTTGCCGATGTGCTTTTCCAATGCATGCAGGTTGCTTTTTTGAGGTCCAATTACAAGCCCAGCCACTGCAGGGTGGCAGCGTACCTTGATGGACTCTACACCTTCTTGCGCCAGCGCGCTGACCTCTTTGGCAATCCGAAAGGCCAATGTAGCATCTGAGAGCACCCGCCCTCTGCCCTTGCAGTGGGGGCAATCTACCTCCATTACGTGGGAGAGGAGCCGATCGGTCTTTTTACGGGTCAGTTCCACTAAACCCAAGCGAGTGAAGCCCAATAGATTTGTGCGCGTCTTGTCCGCCTTAAGGCTCATGGACAGTTGTTCCAAGACAGCCTCACGGTTATTCGGTTCTGACATATCAATGAAATCAATGATCACAATGCCCCCATAATTACGCAGACGCAGCTGATGGGCAATTTCCGCCGCTGCCTGCAAGTTGGTCTTTAACACCGTATCCTGCAGGTTTTTGCTGCCTACATATTTCCCAGTATTGACATCAATGCTCAAAAGCGCCTCTGTCTGGTTAAAAACCAGATAGCCTCCACAGTCGAGCCAGACTCGGTTTTGACCTGCCCTTTCCAGCTCTTTATCTAAGGCAAGATAGGTGAAGAGATCTACTTTCCCTTCATACAAATCCACTCTTGCCCCCTTCACTCCCAGGGCAGCAAGGTCTTCCTGCACCCGCCTTTGCATCTTTGGACTGTCTACTATTACCCTAGTATAGTCTGGCACATACAGGTCGCGCAGTATGCGATGGACAAGGTCGTAGTCCTGATACAGCAATCTGGATGATGACTTGCGGCGATACTTCTCTTGGATCCTTTCCCAGTCCTGCAAGAGTTCCGCTAGATCCTCCTGCAGCTCCGCCTTAGTGCGGCCTTCCGCCACAGTGCGCACAATTACCCCGCAGCCGGGAGGACGGATTTCCTCAGCAACTTCCTTCAGTCTGACCCTTTCATCCTGATCTGTAATCTGCCGAGACACACCAGTATGATCTTGCACCGGCATCAGCACCAAGTAGCGTCCGGGCAGGGAAATTTTGGTTGTAACCCGGGGCCCTTTCGTACCCACTGCTTCTTTTGACACCTGTACCATGATGGTGTCACCGGTCTTCACATCCCCAGCTGCATCTGCCAAGAACAAAAAGGCATTTTTGGGCATGCCGATATCGACAAAGGCAGCACCCATACCGGGCAGCACATTTTCCACCAGGCCCTTATAGACATTACCGCCCAGACGATCTTCGCAGTGACGTTCTAGATAGTATTCTGCCAGCCGACGGTTCTCCACAATGCCCACCTGTACTTGGTTAAGCAAAGCAGAAATAACGATTTTCCTTTTCATTGCTTATCCTCGATTCCCTAAAGGTGGGAAACAGCTGTTCCCAACTCTGTTGAATTGCCCCGTTCTGGTAATTGTTGCCTCCAGATGGGAAAAACCAAGGAGTACGCCTAGCTCTTCCATGCGTATATTGGTCTCAGTCCCCAATCCGCAGAGACAGTCAATTACTGTGCCTGCAGGGGTGTTCTCAATATGACTAACATCGTATAGAAACGGGCGGATATTAATCTCCCGCGTTCCTCTCTTAGTTTCTCGGTTCACCACTAAGCTATCCACGGTCTGGAGATGCTGCCAACGTTCCTCGATTTCCTCAGCACTTGCTCCCGGCAGGAAAATTTTCCAGGAAGCCGCGTTGACAATGCTTTGCAGGGAAGCTGTTTTTTCCGGCAGTCGCTCTGCCTTAAGCACTTTCAAGCCCCGGGGCAAGTGCCGGTTATATTCCTCGACAAACTCCCTTGGGCCTAAATCGGCTGCAAAGGCGAAGTCGCCATATTCTGCCTCGCTTAAGACACCTACAGGCAGGGGAAAACTGAAACTCATGAGGGGCCTGGCTGTAAATCCCTGGGAAAATGCTATGGGCAGATGGGCCCTGCGCCCTGCCCTTTCCATCGTACGCACTAGATCAAGGTGGGAGAGATATCTAACTTCTGGCCCCTTCGTAAATTGAAAGCGAATAACACTACCCATCGCTCTCCCTCCCTACCAGGGCGTTGGCAACCCTTAGATCAGGGCAAACGCCGCAACGGCTGCAAATATCCCAGCGGCAATCTGGTGTAGTTGCACCCCTTTGGGCCAGCTCCCACTCTCTGCGCAGAAAGTCAGCATCTATACCGCAACTGAGATGCTCCCAGGGCAAGGGTTCATACCAGTCCCTTGCTCGATTGGCATAATCCTTAGGATCAATACCCTCTGCACGGAAGGCTTCCAGCCATAGATCGAAACGGAAACAGTCGGTCCAACTGTCAAACTGGCAACCTAAATCTGCCGCCCTCTCTAAGACCGCTGCAAGACGCCTGTCACCTCTGGCAAACACTGCCTCCAGGAAACTTTCTTCGACTCGCGGATAGTTAAACTGGATCCCTGGGTGGCGCAAACGTTCCTTCAAGAAATTCTGCTTGGAACGCAGTGTTTCCATTGAGTCCTGTGCCATCCATTGGAAAGGTGTATGGGGCTTGGGCACAAAAGATGCCACGCTTATGGAGACTTCAGGCCGTCTGCGCGATGTCCGGTGTTCCCTGCCCCAGGCCAGCACCTGGTGGGCCAAATCTACGATGCCTTGGAGATCCTCTTCGGTCTCAGTAGGCAGACCAATCATGAAGTAGAGTTTTATGCGGGACCAGCCTGCGGCAAAGGCACTCTTAACTACATCCATCAGATCTTGATCAGAGACATTTTTATTGATCACATCCCGAAGCCTCTGCGTTCCCGCTTCAGGGGCAAAAGTAAGTCCGGTCCTGCGGGCCTTTTGAATCTCCTGGGCAAGCTCTACCCCAAAGGAATCCAGTCGCAGGGACGGCAAGGAAACTGAGATGCCGCAAGGCTGGTACTGCTCAATCAGGTCCCGAACCAAACTGCCTATTTGTCCGTAGTCACCGCTGGACAAAGACGACAGCGAGATCGCTTCATACCCCGTGCTTTCCACCAAACGGGCGATCTGTTCTTTGAGAACGCCAGGTTCCCGCTCCCTGACCGGACGATAGATCATGCCCGCCTGGCAAAACCTGCAGCCCCTGGTACAACCGCGCAAAATCTCAGCCATAACCCGGTCATGAATTACTTCAACATAGGGAACAACAAACTCCTCGGGATAGGGAAGACTGTTAAAGTCCCTTACCACACGCTTTTTCACCTCACCGGGGATATCCTGGCGCAGCGGTTCTAAGCCTGAAAATCGGCCTTCTCCGTCATACACAGGTTTGTAAAACTTGGGAACATAGACGCCATCGATTAGTGCCAACTGTCCAAGGAGTTCATCCCTGGAGGCGCCTGCCGCCTTACCCTTTTTCACTAGATCTATGATTTCATGGATGACTTCTTCCCCTTCACCCAAAACCACAAAGTCAAGAAAATCTACTAAAGGCTCCACATTAAAAGCGGATGGGCCGCCTGCCATGATTAAAGGCTGCACGCCATTCCGCTCGGTGCTTCTGCGGGGAATCCCTGCCAAATCCAGCATCTTAAGTATATTCGTGTAACTCAGTTCATGCTGCAAAGTAAAGCCGACCAAATCGAAGGATACGAGCTCTTTGCCCGATTCTAGGGCAGTCAAGGGGATTTTTCTCTCTTCCATCAAAGCCTGCATGTCAAGCCAAGGAGCATAGACACGCTCTGCGAGCGCGTCCTGCCTCCCATTGACAAGCGCATAAAGAATCTTAAAGCCCAGATGGGCCATGCCTACATCATAAATGTCTGGAAAAGCTAAAGCTACCTTAACGTCAACCTCAGCCCAGTTCTTGTGCTGCGCGTTGACTTCCTGATTAGTGTAACGGGCCGGTTTAGTTACCAGCGGCAGAAGCGGTAAAAGACGCTTGTCCATTAGACCACTCCCTTCATCAAACGATTATATTTTGTGTACTTGTATGGCCCCTAATTTATGTGATAATCCATGTTCAAAAAGGGCCCTAATCAACTCGATCTCTTCCACGCATCCGATCACTCGCCCTTCCAGGTCTAACACCCACACCAGATGATAGCAAGGCGGCTGAAAATGCTGGAACACCTCGCCCAGAGAGGTTTCTAGCGTGGCTACCAGTTCTCTGGCCACAAGCACCCTCTTTAAGCGCAGCTCCTGTTTCTTATAGGTCAAATAACGCATAAAAACGTAGCTGGCGTTTTTTTGCTCCTGCCTGGCCGCCAAAAAAAGCATAAGACCGGCTGAAACATGCAGAAGCCCCTGCAGCTTAGCAAGATAGAGAAGGTACCCTCCCCAGCCCGCCAAAAGTACACTGAGCACCTGTCCCAGCAGGGACGCAATCCGAGTTGCCTCCTTATAGCCCCTGCGCTTGGCAGCCAGGCTGCGCAGGATGCGGCCCCCATCCAGAGGCAAAGCTGGGATTAAGTTGAATACTGCCATGCCAATATTGGCTCGAATGAAAAGATCAAACCATGCTTGATCAAATTCAAGGTAAGGCTGGAGTGCGTAGGCAATAAAAACAAGTAAACCATTACTAAGGGGACCAGCAATGGCAACCAGCCATTCAATCTCTGGACTTAACTGCAGCATAGCATCTAGTCTGGCCACACCGCCGAAAGGTAAAAGTTCGACATCCGTGATTTGGAGCCGATACACCTTGGCCACCAGAAGATGAAAGCTCTCATGCCAAATGACAATAGCAAAGAGCAAGAGAGCTTGCCACAGCCTCCCATAGGCGAAGGCTGCCACCAAGAGCAGAATGAAAAAGGGATTCACTTTAAGGGGAATCCCAAAATAGCTGCCTAACCGCATCGCTACCAACCGAAGGCCGCTTCAGACCACCCTTCGAGGAGAGAGCCAAAATCCCAGGTGCTCCACCCTTGGGTGAATCCTACCTTTTGTAGGATGGGCTGCACGGAAAAATTGGTAGAGACCACAAAAGAAACGTATTCAGTCACTGGTTGGGCAATTTCTAGATTCGTGTGCACAAGAACTACCATAACTAAAAAGACAGTCAAAGCCAAGAGAAAATTTCGAAGTAGAGTCTTTCCCACACTGACGCACCTCCTTCGCCTACTTACAGTATATTACCGAAGGAGCTTGATCATGATTATTTACGCCAGGTTGGCTAGAGATTGCGCCTCACGTTTTTCACAGGAATATTGGCAATCAGGGCAACGGAGTCATCGCCCTCATCAAAGCTGACCTCAAGGCCCTCTTCATCGATCTCCAAATATTTGGAGATCACCTCAATAAGTTCTTCTTCAAGCGCCTCTACAAGTCCAGGAGAGAGGCTGGCTCGATCATGTACCAAAACCAGACGCAGTCTTTCTTTAGCCTTATTCTTGCTTCCTTCTGAGCCGCTAAACAGTCTCGTAATAAACTCGAACATGCCTATCCCTCCTTTACTGGGCTTCACCACTGAGGATTCTCTTGAACCAGTGCATGACCTTCCGTTGCTGCAGATCCATAAANGGGACCTCTTCTCCTAACAGGCGGCNCACAATGTTACGAAAGGCCTGGCCCGGGCGGGATCTCTTGTCGGTGACAACCGTTTCACCCCGGTTAGTAGATACAATGATATCCTGATCATCTGGAACCACGCCTAAGATGGAAATAGCAAGAATATCGTCGATATCATTAATGTCCATCATATCGCCCTTACGTACCATATCAGGGCGTACACGGTTAATGATCAGCTGCGGCTCATAGAGTTCTGCCGCCTCCAAAAGACCAATAATCCGGTCTGCGTCACGTACAGCCGATATCTCGGGAGTGGTCACCACAATGGCAGTATCAGCCCCGGCAATGGCATTTTTGAACCCATGTTCAATGCCTGCAGGACTGTCCAAGATGACAAAGTCATAGTCCCGCTTCAACCGTTCCATAAGCTCACGCATTTGCCCGGGATTGACTGCGTCTTTCTCACGGGTTTGGGCTGCCGGCAGCAGCACCAGGTGCTCGCCGAAGTGCTTGTCCTTGATCAAAGCCTGACGGAGCCTGCAGTTGCCTTCCACAACATCTAAGAGGTCGTAGACAATGCGATTTTCCAAACCCAAGACTACATCAAGATTCCTGAGACCAATATCTGTGTCTACCAAACAAACCTTCTGTCCTGAAGCGGCTAAACCAGCCCCTAGATTAGCAGTGGTAGTGGTTTTGCCAACTCCGCCTTTTCCACTTGTGATTACAATGACTTTTCCCAAAACTAGCTCCTCCCTCAACCATTAGTGGTTGTAAACTGAAAGCTGTATACTGTTTTCCACAACCCTGGCAATTTCTGGTCCTGAAGGTTGGGGAAGTTTTTCATCCGGTGCCCGGGAAATAACATGGGCGATCCGCAGTTGGGTCGGTTCTAAGCGGAAGGCAAAAACGGTGGCATCGATTTTTCCTTCAGCTCCAGCATGGGCAACTCCCCGTAAAGCGCCGAGTACTAGGATGTCTCCTGTGCACACTACCTCAGCTCCGGCATTTACATCACCCATAACAACAACATTGCCATCATAGTGCAAGCGCTGCCCCGAACGGATCGTACGCCGTACTAAGAGAGTATTATCTTCCCTGACCTCTTGACTCTCTTCCATTACCTGTTCAACCTGGGGACGCGGCAGAGGGCGGGTCAAAGGTTCGCGATTAAGCCGCATCCCGTACTCACCAATCAGGCTCCCGATCTCATCCATTTGGGCCTCGGTCAGCGTTCCTTGCTCTACATATAGCTTAGCTGAACTTCCTCTGAAAAAACTTTGGGATGCCTGCAACTGCCTATCTAAAGAACTAAGTACTTCCGAGAATTGAACTGCGTCACTGATAGTGATCACAAGTCCCTCCCGTGTACCTTTAATCCTGCATAATTCTGTGCTCATGCGCCGCCAACTCCTTACCTAACCATCTTTTACTTCTGCAAAACATTGGATACTCCTGCCTCATCTTTACTCTGAAGGCGCTGTGAGCCCAAAGTAGGCATCAAGGATGGCCCTGGCAATCGGAGCGGCGGCCGATGACCCCCCGCCCCCCTGCTCCACTACTACTGCCACTAAGATCTCAGGATCTTCCACTGGAGCGTAGCCAACATAAAGGCCATTGGAGATCTTGCCTGGAACCTCCCAGGTTCCTGTTTTCCCTGCCATAGAGTAGGGAAAACCGGCCATCACTCCCCTGGCAGTACCCCGGGGATGCACTATAGGCGCGGTCATGACTTCTTTAAGGGCGTCCCAAGTAGACTGAGATGCCTCAACCTTATAGGCCGCTTCTGGCTGGGCCCGATAAACAACATTACCATCGGGGGACACAATTTCTTTCACAATTTTGGGGGCATAAATCGTTCCTTGATTAGCGATGGCTGCATAGGCCTGTGCCAATTGAATCAGAGTCATCTGATGAAACCCCTGTCCTATGGAAATCTGCTCGGTGTCAGAGGGATACCAGTTCTGTTCTGATACGGCGCGGTCGCTGAAGTTCTGCTTTTTCCATTCTCTGCTGGGCACCAATCCGCTGGCCTCACCCGGATACAGGTTAAGGCCGGTAGGCGCACCAAAACCAAGGCTTTTCATCCACTTGGAGAGCCGATCGATTCCCACTTTCGCTCCGTTATCCGCAAAATAATGGTTGCTCGACATGCCAAGGGCGCCATGCATGTCAATCATGCCAAAGGGGGCTAAACCGCTGTTGATGACCCAGTCCTTCACCCCGTACTGACTGGTGCCAGTAGCATTAAAACGCTCGTTGACACCCATGACCCCTTCCTCTAAGATGGCTAGAGCTGTAATTGGCTTAAACGTTGAGCCAGGTCCAAACAACGCCTGGGTTACACGATTGAAAAAAGGCCGCTTGCTGTCTTGGCTCAACTCGGTGTAATACGAGTTACGCAGTGACTGATCGATCAGGTTTTCGGGATTAAAGCCCGGCATGCTGGCCATGACGAGAATTTCCCCTGTTTGCGGTTTCAGCGCTAGGACAGCTCCCGTCTGCGTACCTGGATTGTCATCCAGGGTCAGAATATGTTCATAAAAGGCGGCCTCGGCCGCTGCCTGTAATTTGGCATCAATAGTTAGAATGATATTATGGCCAGGAACAGGATCCACAACATTGACCGTTCGAATGGGTCTATTGAGGGCATTGACCTCTACAGTCAAGGCACCAATCTCTCCCCGCAGCAGCTCCTCATAGGTCTGTTCTATTCCGCTCTTTCCAACCAAATCGCTGCCCCGGTATGTAGGGCCGTAACGCTGCAGCTCGGCAGCGTTAATGATGCCCATGTAGCCTACAACGTGGGAGGCAAGTTCCTCGAAAAGATATTCCCGAACGGGTTCCTCTTCAAGAAAAATCCCCCTCAGGTTAATCCGGTTCTCTTCAATGGCAATCACTGTCTCAGGATCAATATCCTGTTTAATCCGGACCGGCTCATAAGGAAAACCCTTACCCTTTTCCAAAGCCTCTGCCAGTTCTTCTCTACTGAGGTCTAACAAGTCGCAGAGGAGTTCGAGGCTAGATTCATCACTTTGCCCCAGGCCTCCAGGGACAACAGATACCGTAAAAGCAGGCTTGCTGCGCACCAAAACCTCCCCGTTGCGATCATGAATTTCACCCCGTGGAGGGACAAGCCGCAACTGCCGCATACGGTTGCCATCAGCCAGGCGAGCATAGTGATCGCCCTTGGCCAGCTGCAAATACCAGAGTCTTCCAACTAAGATCACTGCACAGAGCAGGACAATAGCAAAAAGAACGAAAAGACGTTTTTCTGTACCCTTCTCTTCCATCTACGTCACCCCGTTCTTTTCAACAGCTCATCTAGGTAAATCAGGCGTTTGTGAACAACCGCCAAAGGACGATATAAGAACATTCCAACCAGTCCGTTAAACAGGCTTGTACCCAGTATCGCCGACCAGGTCAGCCAAGACCAGGGGCTGGCAAAACCAAAGGAAGCAGCACCAATTAGGTAGAGTACCTGCCCGAGCGCTGTTCCGAGAAATATCGCAAAAAAACGCACCAAAAAGTTCTCCTTATAGAGCCGATTGGTCACAAATGACATCAAGACAGCCATCAACAGATATGTTCCGGCATACAGCCCAATAAAACGTCCTACCAGCAGATCCTGAAGCAAACCGCTGGCAAAGGCTAAACCTTTAGCGCCCCTGAGTTCTTCAAACATGGCAAAGATCAGAGTCAGAAGCAGCAAAAACTCGGGCCGACCTCCAATTAGAACCAAATTCGGCAAGGTTGTCTGCAATGCAAGTGCCAAAATTATCATTAGTCCATAGCCCGCATACTTCATATTAACTCTCCTCTTGCGGCATGACTATCAGGACATACTCAAGACGGGTAAAATCAACAAATGGCTTCACAACAGCGGAGAAAGACAGATCGTATTGTCGGGACTCCACAGCGACTACTTCGCCAATGGGCAGGTTTTTGGGGTAAATCCTGCTCAGACCTGATGTGACAATGACATCGCCCACCTCTACGGTCGTATCTCTGTTTAAAGGCTTAGCCAAGAGATTTCCTTGATCCAACTGACCTCCCTCAACCAGAACCAAGTCACCGCTTCCTTGCACGAGACCCCCTGCAGCACTTTGGGCATCTACAATGAGCAGCACAGTACTGGTATAGCGGGAGCTGCTGATGACGGTGCCTACAATTCCAGCCTTAGTGACGACTGCCATTCCGCCGGTCACACCATGGACTTGTCCTTTATTCACAACGATGGTACTCTCCCAGTTGCTCGGGGAGCGGCCGATTACTTCTGCTACGAGTAGATCATGGTTCCCTTCCTCCATAAAGTCAAGGGCCTCCCGCAGCCATTCATTCTCCCTGCGATAATTGCGCAGCTTGAGCACTTCCTCCTCAAGCTGGGCTACCAGGGACTCCAAGTGATCGTTGCGCGCCTTTAACCCGCGCCACCGGTTGAGCTCGGCGATTTGGTGCTGGAAAAAACTGCCGATCCTGCTAAAGAGCCACTGAAAGGGCGATAACACATCACGCCACAAACTTTCCAGCTTGCTAATCTCAGGGCGGGGCACAGAGGTGTTATGGATGGTACCTACTAAGATGAGAACTAGAACAATAATCAGCGGAATTTTCCAGCGCAGCAGGCGATCCAGCACTGCTCTTCACCACCCATCCTTGGCTTGTCGGTCTTTAGTAACGTCTTGGTCCCAGCATAATTCGCTGCAGTAAGTCAAAATGGCGCAGAGCCTGTCCCGTGCCTTCCACTACCGCTGTCAAGGGGCGCTCAGCGATGTGGATGGGCATGCCAGTTTCCCTCATCAAAAGCTCATCGAGTCCATTGAGGAGTGACCCCCCGCCGGCCATCATAATTCCCCTGTCCATAATGTCTGCAGCCAGCTCCGGCGGGGTGTGCTCCAGGGTAACTTTCACAGCATCGATGATTGCTTGGATTGGTTCCACTAAGGCCTGGTGTACCTCTGTAGAAGAGACTGTCACCGTCTTAGGCAAGCCGCTGACCAAATCTCTGCCCCGAATTTCCATGGTCAATTCTTCCTTGCCGTCAAGAAAGGCATAGCCAATTTCGGATTTGATTCTTTCAGCAGTTCTTTCTCCAATTAACAGATTATAGGACCTGCGGATATAGTGGATGATGGAATCATCCATCTCGTCACCGGCTACACGAATCGATCTTTGAGATACAATGCCCCCAAGGGAGATCACAGCTACCTCAGTGGTTCCTCCCCCGATATCCACTATCATCGTACCCGTTGGATCTTGAACCGGCAGGCCCGCCCCAATGGCTGCTGCCATGGGCTCTTCGATTACTCGGGCATCCTTGGCCCCTGCCGACAGGGTGGCATCAATTACAGCCCGTTTCTCCACTTCCGTAACTCCAGATGGGACCGAAATAATTACACGGGGCCTTCTCAGCCGAGAGCGACGGGTCGCTTTGTTCAAGAAATCCCTGAGCAGGCGTTCGGTGACTTCAAAATCAGCAATTACCCCATCCTTGAGGGGGCGAATAGCAATGATGTTGCCAGGGGTTCTTCCCACCATCTCCTTGGCCTTGTTACCAACTGCAAAAATTTCATTCGTATCACGATCAATAGCAACAACTGAGGGTTCGTTAATGACAATTCCCCGGCCCTCAACCAAGACCAGTGTATTGGCAGTGCCAAGATCAATGCCTATGTTTTTACCAAAACGCCTGAACATAAAGTTTCCCCTTCCTTTTCCTAAAGCAGTCCTTGTTCCCGAAAGCTCAGATAACGATTGTTACCGACAATAATGTGATCCAACACTTCAATGCCTAACATATCTCCCACATCACGCAGCCTCTCGGTTGTGGAAATATCATCTCTACTAGGGGTCAGATCGCCACTGGGATGATTATGTACCAAGATAACGGCAGCACTGCTCCGCTTTATAGCTTCTTTGAACATCTCCCGGGGATGTACCAGTGAGGCGTGCAAATGCCCTATAGAAATAACCTTTTTAGCAATTACACGATGCTTGGTGTTGAGCATGATGATCATAAAATGCTCTTTATCTGCATGGCTCAAGTCAGTCAGCACCAGCTGAGCAGCGTCTTGTGGACAATTTACGACGCCTTCGAACTCCATGCGGGACTCACCCAGACGTTTAGCCAGTTCAAATGCGGCAAGAATATCGGCGGCTTTAGCCGGTCCGATGCCATTGACTGCGAGGAGTTCTTCATAGCTTGTCTGGGCCAGTTCTGGTAATGAACCAAAACGGGATAACAGCCTTTCAGCAAGCATAAGGGCGGATTCGCTCCGCGTTCCGGTTCGCAACAAAATAGCCAGAAGTTCGCGATTGGCCAAGCGCTCCGCTCCATGCCGAATCAAGCGCTCCCGGGGACGCTCTTCTTTCGGTACATCTTTCATTCTTACTACTTTTCTCAAACTCTGCTCCTTCCCATCCCTGGGCATGAGAAGCAAGTCTATTTAGAGGGAAAGACCTCTACGCCAAGTGACCTCAGGTGCAGAGCCAAGCTTGGCATGGGCAACCCTACTACATTATAATAACAACCTCTTATACTTTCAACAAGTAGTCCGCCATACCCTTGAATGCCATAGCCGCCAGCTTTATCGTAAGGTTCGCCGGTGCCAATGTAAGCATGAATCTCTTCGTCGTCCAGATCACGAAACTTCACGCTAGTAGTTTCGCTAAAACTGCGCACAACCTGGCCGTTTCTGCTCAATACCACCCAAGTCGTTACATTATGTTCGCGACCGCTTAAAAAACTCAGCATGGCATAGGCATCCGTGGCATTCTTAGGTTTACCTAAAATGTGACCGTCAAGGGTCACAATAGTATCGGCGCCTAACACAAGACTGTCTGGGTTTTCCAAACTGACCGGCACAGCCTTGGCAGTGGCATTGGTACTGGCAACATTGTTCGGTTCGCCCTCCTCCTTTTCTGTGTGCGATAACACCTGCACTGAGAAGTCGATACCGAACTGCTCGAGCAATGCCTTGCGCCGCGGTGATTGCGATGCCAGAATTAAGTTCATAGGTCTTGATTCCACCTTCATCTCACTAAGTAAGATATTCACCCTAGCATGCCAATTCCCTTCTCAAAAAAGAGAGTCCATGTGGACTCTCAAACTTAACGCTCCCAGTGGGGCAGTGTGGTAGAACCAAGCTCCTTCCCCACTTCCAGCAGAAATTTGTCTCTGCGGATCCTGTTTTTGTTAATCTCCCAGCCATCTAGATGTCGATAATGCGCGTAGGCAAAGTCCCATGGCCGCGACAGCTGGTTTTCCAAGTCGAACTGGCGACGCTTCCTTCTATGATCCACCCTACCCCTCCAATCTCAGGTTAGTAAGCTTCCTGCAGATCGATTTCCTGGTAGTAGTATTTGAGTATTTCAGCATATCCATACCCGTTGACGGCCATTTCTTGGGCACCATATTGGCTCATTCCCACGCCATGGCCGTATCCCCAGACAGAAAACACCATTTCATTGCCTAGGATTTCCGCGGTAAACCAAGTAGAGCGCAAAGCGAGGCGCTGCCTGATCTCCCGTCCGCTAAACCATTTTTCATCTACTTCAACTGTCTTCACACGGCCTGAAGGATAGCGCTCCACTACCCTAAAGTTCTTCACATTGGAAACACCCAATACTTGAGCAAGATTGCTAAGCTGGATCGTGGCGGTAGAATAATAGTGGGGAGAGTTTACGCTAAAGGGATCTTCCACCGAACGCAAATAGGGCAAGGCCTGGCTCCAATAGTGCTCAGAGTTTTCCGTCCGCCCGCCGCTTGTAGAATGGTAGACAGCCAGAATGGGTTCGTCGTCGTAGAGGGCAACTATCCCTTCAGTTTCCTTCACCGCTTTCTTAATCTTTCTCTGCAGGATCAAACCTCGAGAACCTGAGTTCCGTTCAAGAAAAACATCCCACGCAACCCACGCTTGACCCGACTGGAAGTCTGAAGAAAGATGGGCCTCGGGATGTTCAGTAATGCGTTCATCGCGCTGAATCCTTCTTAAAGCATAGGTTCTGGCTGCAACCGCCTGTGCTTTCAACGCTTCGATATGGAAACTGGCAGGCATCTCGGCAGCCACAACACCTTGGACATACTCCTCTAAGGTCATGGACAGAAGCTTGTTTTGCTCGACATCCCACAGCCCCACCAAAGGAACTTCCTTGGGAGAAAAAAAAGGAACCGTGCAACTGCGAACCAAAATTGCCGGTAACCCAACCATTATAAAAAACAAGAGCATCAGGGGAAGACAAGAGCTGCCCCTGGATCGTTTACGTCGTCTTCTTTTTGTCGTCCTCAAAAAAACTCCCTCCCACCCAATTCATTACTATGAACGGGGGGAGGGGGTTATGCCTTATCCTTCACTTATCGCGCCTTGTGGACAAACATCGGCACAAGCACCGCAATCAATGCATGCATCAGCATCAATAACAAAATGATCAGTTCCTTCAGAAATCGCCTCTACAGCGCATTCTGGCATGCAAAGACCGCAGCTGATGCAGTCAGTATTAATCTTAAACGCCATTCAACTTCGCCCCCTTTTTCACAAAGTGTCCTTCCTAAGAATAGCAAACTACCCAGAGGCTGTCAACAATCACCGAACGACAATTGCCTCAAAACCCTTCTGAATCAACTCATCCCTCAGCCTGACAGCATTTTCCTGGGAACTGAAGGCTCCTGTCTGCACCCTGTGGGGCGGTCCGGGGATAATGACGCCTTCATATCCGGCCTCCTTCAGCATAGCTACCATCCGATCAGCATTGGCGCGCTCAGAGAAGACCCCTACCTGCACGCGGTACAAGTCGCCAGCCGGGGCAGCAGGCGGCGATGCCGCTTCCGGTGAGTCAGGTTCAGGAGACGGCGAAGGAGGAGGGGTCGAAGTCACAGGCGATGCACTTTGCTCTCGGGCAATAACGGGCGTTCTGGCCTCGTTTCTCGCCATCTGCATCGAGGTTTGATGCTGCTCCTGCAAAACCCCTACGGCATACGTCCCAATTAAGTAACCAAAAAAGACAAATATGACACTAAGCGTAACCAAGGTAATTATGAAGTTTGCTCCCTGGCCTGAGCCCGTCTTCTTCTTTTTCTTTTTCTTCGTGCTCATCCATACCCCCCCTTAGCCGTATTATTACAGATTTCGCCGCAAAACCCTTTTAACAGAGCCAACCAAGTACAAAGATCCGCAAACACACAAGGGAGGTGTTTGCATCGCTTCATCCATCGCTTCAGGCAGCTGTTCAAAAGACAGTGCGGATCCTCCGCGCCTTTCTACATAATCGACCATAACATCCGGTTCCGTAGCTGGCAAACGACCACTGTCCGCCCTGGAAAACACGAACCTCCGGGCCAAAGGAAGGAGGGGATCGAGGAGGCTCAGACTTTTGTTATGGAGCATGCCGAATAGAAATGTGAACTTCTCCCCGCCCAGTTCTTTTTGTATCTGATGGAGACTTTGGGACAGGGCATCAATACCCTCCCGATTATGAGCTCCATCAAATAGCATAAAGGGATTGCGAGTAACAACCTCAAGGCGACCAGGCCAGCTGGCTTCCTCAAAACCCTGTCGGACAGCATCCAGCGAAATCTGATACCCTAATCTTCTTAGTTCTTTGACAGCTAAAAGGGCGGTCGCCGCATTTTGAAGCTGATGAGCGCCTAAGAGACCGATTTTTAGAGTGCCAAACTCAGGGAAGGTTAGCATCCCGCCGGCCAAGCTCCAACCATGTGCAACCCACGGTACATCTTTAGTGCTCCGCCAGTCTGACTGCTTTTCCAAGGCAATTCGCTGTAAGATCTTTTCCGCAGCAGGCGACTGGACGCCGCTGATGATGGGCACTCCAGCCTTGATTATGCCCCCCTTTTCGGACGCAATCTCCTCCAGGGTAGAACCTAACCGATCCTCGTGATCGAGACCGATAGTGGTGATCACCGTCAAAACGGGAACTACCACATTGGTGGCATCTAACCTCCCTCCCAATCCTGTTTCCAGTACAACCACATCTACCTGGCTTTTATCAAAATATATGAAGCCGGCCGCTGTCGCTAATTCAAACTCGGTCACCGCTCCCAAATCGGGGTGCTCAGCCTCAACTTTCCGGCAGGCAGCCTCTGCCCTGGATACTACCTCATTTAAGCTTTCCTGGTCGATGGCTGCACCGTTAATACGAAAGCGTTCGCTGTACCGTTCGAGGTGGGGGGAGGTAAAGGCCCCCACCTTCAATCCACTGCGCATCAGTACTTCGGCCAAAAAGGCCGACACTGATCCCTTGCCGCTCGTTCCTGCTATATGGATAAAACTCAGATTTCTCTCCGGGTTACCCAGCGCGTCGCAGATCAACTGTATGCGTTCGAGCCCCAAATGACTGCCAAAACGTACTCTTTGACCGATTATTTTCATCGCTATCCCTGCATCTCTTGGAGTAAACTCTGCAACCGTTCTACAGTGGCTTGATAAGTCTTTACCTTTTCCCTTTCCTTATCTACCACCTGAGGCGGCGCCTTTGTAATAAATCCTTCGTTTTCCAATTTGTTTTGTGCCCGTTCCAGTTCACGCTGGGCTTCTTCGAGATCCTTGCGAATCCTCGCAGTTTCCTCTGCCAAATCCACCATACCGGCCAAGGGCAGGAAAACATTGACCCCGTTTACCACTGAACTCAGGCTTTGTGCGGGCCTATTGCCAATAGCCTCTAGAGTGAGCGTGTCCAGACCGGCCAGGTTCATAATATCCTGCCTGCCCTCTGCCAAAATTTCCTCGAACTCTGGGGGTGACTGCAAGATAGCGGTAATCTTGCGGCCTGGAGGCACATTCTTCTCACTGCGCATAGTACGAATCTCAGTGATAACAGACATGATGGTATCCATGGTCTTCTCAGCAGCCGGCGAGTTTAGGCCCTCAGGGGCAGGCCACTGGGCAAGCATGATGGTGTCTCCGTCGTGAGGCAGATTCTGCCAGATCTCCTCTGTAATAAAGGGCATATAAGGATGGAGCAGCTCCAGGGTGCCCTTCAGCACATACCAGAGCACATACTGGGCCACATAGCGGGACTCTTCTCCCTGCTTGCCGTAGAGCCTGGGTTTAATCAGTTCAATGTACCAGTCACAGAGTTCATTCCAGATAAACTCATAAAGTACACGGGCACCTTCACCTGCATCATAGCGATCCAAAAAGCGCGTTACTTCTTTAGCGGTAAACTCGTAGCGGCTCAAAATCCAATGATCGGCCGTTGTCAATTCCAGGGAGCCCATGTTCTGCTTCCTGTAATTAAAGTCCTCCAGATTCATCAGGGCAAATCTAGATGCATTCCAGATCTTGTTGGCAAAGTTTCGATAGGCCTCGACTCTCTCTGGAATGTAGCGCGAGTCATTGCCTGGAGCCACGCCAATTACTAAATTAAAGCGCAAGGCGTCTGCCCCGAATTCTTCGATGGCGTCGAGGGGGTCTACCCCATTGTCTAGGGATTTACTCATTTTTCTGCCCTGGGCGTCCCGAACCAGGCCATGGATGAGAATATCGTGAAAGGGCTTGTTGCCCATAAACTCATAGCCCATAACAATCATACGTGCGACCCAGAAGAAGATGATATCAAAGCCTGTAATTAGGACAGAGGTAGGGTAAAAGTGCTCCAGCTCTTCGGTTTGATCCGGCCAGCCCAAAGTGGAAAAAGGCCACAGAGCCGAGGAGAACCACGTATCTAGAACATCTGGGTCTTGCTCAATGTTGGCAGAGCTGCACTTTCTGCAGCGGCTAGGTTCGTCAATGCTGGCAAATACCTCGTCGCAGTCTCCGCAATACCAAACAGGAATCCTATGCCCCCACCAAAGCTGCCTGGAGATGCACCAGTCCCTTAGGTTCTCCATCCAGCGGAGGTAGTGCTTGTTGAAACGCTCTGGAACAAAACGAATCTCACCGTTTTCCACAGCAGCAATAGCCGGCTTAGCCAAAGGCCCCATCTTCACAAACCATTGCTTGGATATAACAGGTTCCACAACTGTACTGCAGCGATAGCAGTGGCCTACTGCATGATCGTGATCCTCAACCTTGACCAGCAGGCCAAGCTCCTCGAGCTCCTGCACTACTTGTCTGCGAGCCTCATAGCGATCCAGGCCGGCATACTTGCCCGCTGCATCTGTCATGATTCCATCCAAGCCTATGACCTGAACTTGGGGAAGCTTGTGCCGTAAACCGATTTCAAAGTCATTTGGATCATGGGAGGGTGTAATTTTCACCATACCGGTGCCAAACTCCCTATCCACATAATCGTCGGCAATAATGGGCACTTGACGATTGACCATAGGCACAGTCACCGTCTTGCCTAAAAGGTCGGCATAGCGCTCATCCTCTGGATTTACCGCCACCGCGGTGTCACCCAAAATGGTTTCCGGCCTTGTTGTTGCTACCTGGATAAAACCGCTTCCATCGCTAAAGGGATATTTCACATGGTACAACTTGCCCGCTTCATCCTCGTGCTCTACTTCAATATCTGACAATGTGGTGGCACAGCTTGGGCACCAATTTACACTGTAATTGCCCTGATAAATCAGGCCCTTGTCAAACAGGCGGACAAAAACTTCCCGAACTGCCCTGGAGCAGCCTTCGTCCATGGTAAAGCGTTCCCTTTCCCAATCTAAGGAGGCTCCCAACTTCTTCAGCTGGTTGAGAATCTGCCGACCATATTCGTCCTTCCAGGCCCATGTGCGCTTGAGAAACTCCTCCCGCCCTATTTCGTCACGGGTCTTGCCCTCTGTAGCCCGGATATGCCCCTCTACCCTGGCTTGGGTGGCAATGCCAGCATGGTCTGTGCCGGGAATCCAGACGGTGTTAAAACCCTGCATACGCTTCCAGCGCACAAAAATGTCCTGCAGCGTATTGTCCATAGCATGACCCATGTGNAGCTGCCCAGTGATGTTCGGCGGCGGAATCACGACACAGAAAGGCTCCTTGCTTTGATCTACCTCCGCATGGAAGAAACCGCCTTCTTCCCAAAAGGTATACCATTTTTGCTCAACTTGCTTGGGATCATAAATCTTGTTCATGATCTTCACTCCTTGCCAAAATAATAAAGGCTTTTCGTCTTGTAAGGACGAAAAGCCAACTCCGCGGTACCACCTTAATTCTCCCTGCCTGGGCAGGAAGCTCTCGAAGGTTATAACGGAACCACCGTCTTAGGCTACTTGCTTGTCATTGCCCCGCACTGCACAGGCAGGTACGCAGCGATGCAGTTCACCTAAGAAGCTCCGGGGCGACTTCCAGGACCGTATGCTTAGAAAGCTCACAGCTCAAGGCTTTCCTCTCTGAAAGGGCCGACCATGTACTACTCCCCATCAACGCTGATATGAATTACACTCATAATACACTGGAGCAGGATTCTTTGTCAAGCNCCATTCGATTCCCGCTCCCTCCGGGCGCGACAGTCACTGCAAAGTCCAAAAAACCGGAGACAGTGATCTGTTACTTCAAAACCGGTTTCTTCAGTAATTCGTTTCTCTACGCTTTCTAACAGATCGGAATGAAATTCACCAATTTTACCGCACTTTTGACAGATCAAATGATGGTGATAGTGTTCGTCTTCATCACCTAGCTTAATTTCATACCGGCTCTGACCATCTCCGTAGTCGAAACGATGGATAATCTCCAGTTTTTCCAATAGCTCAAGATTGCGGTATACGGTAGCTAAACCGATCTCCGCGTGCAGCTTTCTGGTGTGCATATAGACTTCTTCAGCTGATAAATGATCCTCAGCGTTGGCAATAAGCACATCTACGACAGCCTCTCGTTGCGGTGTAAGTCGATAAGAGTTTTGTTCAAGTCGGGTGCGTACCCATTCCTTCAACATACCGCCACCCCCTGTTAACTAAAACGCCAGTAAAAGAACCGAACCATGAGCAGGGCAACTCCCACTACTGAGGCCAGGTAGACCACCCACGAACGCCAATCGTACAAATCCAGCCGGCGCCTGGAGTCGGTAAGGGGGGAGCGCAAGTGCAAAAAGAGCCATGCTAAGCCAAAAATGACAAATGCAATAGTATATAGCCAAGGATTTGTAGATTCGCCAAAGACTTCACGGTATGACATTAGGAAACGCTGTGCCAGCGCACTTAAGGTCAGGTATCCTAGGAACAGCTGGCCGTCATAGCGCAAGTTCCGTCTCATACGCCACAAGAAGGAAAAAATGATATAATACGTGATTGCTGAATACAGGGGCAGGGGATGCAAAACAAACTCACCTAAGTCAACACCCAAGGCACTGGTCGTTTCCCTGCCGAGAATGCTCGAACCCAAGTACCCTAAAGACTGCATCAGCGCTACAGATGGCACCATGGCATCCAAGAAGCAGGCAGGATTATCTACATGACTGAACATGAAATACACAGTATAAATACCAAGGCCTACAAGTCCCCGATACTCGTCTAATTGCACTCCTGAAAACAAAGTCCAGGGGTAAATGAAGGTGCGCCAGCCATAGAGCTGATAAACGTGGCCGAATCGGCCGGCAATGACAAAAACTATGGCTGCCTGGACAATAAAGCGATAGACAAAATCAGTACCTAACCCCTTGCGCTTCCCTTCCCGCTGTGCCAGCAAGGCCCCGATTAAGAGCCCAAGTCCCAACATGAAACCATAGGAATAGACGGGTAGGTTGGCAAAGAAAAACANCACATTCTCCATTTCGTGACTCCTGCCCTTCTACGCCCTAATTCCATATGTTAAAGGAAAATCCTGCTATNATTTGCTTAATCAGCCAGCTCGTCACGGAGAAGTTGATTGACCACTTCAGGATCTGCTTTGCCTTGAGCAGCACGCATCACCTGACCTACAAAGAATGCGAACAACCTAGTTTCACCGTTTTTGTAGCGTCCGACAAGTTCCAAATGGGTCGACAAAACCTCTGCCACAATTGGCCCGAGTTTTGCCGGATCCCCCACCACTTGCAGACCTTTCTGTTCCACGATTTCCCGTGGAGATAAACTGGACGAAAACAGTTCCTCCAGAACTTCCTTGGCCTGTGCCGGACTGATCAGACCTTCTGAGGTAATCTTAAGCAGTTCTGCAATGCGTTCTGCCGTCAAATGGCCATGTTCCCTAGCCAAGCGGGCATAATCACCCATGAGAAAGTTCACTATAGACTTGTGCTCGATACCCATGGGGGCAAGACTTAAGAAGAGATCGCCAAAGTCCCGGTAGTTGACAAGAAAAGTGGATTCGTACCGGGATAAGCCGTATTCCCCTTCCAAACGCCTGAGACGCTCTAGGGGAAGTTCTGGGACAGATGCTTCAATCAGGCTGACCCAAACCGGATCTAAATTGAGGGGAGGCAAATCCGGTTCAGGAAAGATGCGGTAATCAGGGGCATCACCCTTCGAGCGCATAGAAATTGTCCTGCCTGCACGTTCGTCCCAGGTGCGACTCTCTTGCCTAATGGCCTCGCCCCTGTTCAAAAGCTGGCTCTGCCGGCGCTCCTCAAACTCCAACCCCCGCTCGAGGGCTCTAAAGGAATTGAGATTCTTAATTTCCACCTTCGTGCCTAAAACACTGCTGCCAGCGGGTTTCAAGGAGATGTTAGCATCACATCTCAGGGAGCCCTCCTCCATTTTCGTATCTGAAACGCCAATGTAATTCATAAGCAGTCGAAGCTGTTCTAGGAACAACCTGGCCTGCTTCGGAGTGTGAATGTCGGGGGCTGTCACAATTTCAATCAAGGGGATGCCTGCACGATTGTAATCCACCAATGAGTAATCTGAATCGACAATGGTAGCGCCGCTGTGGATGAGTTTACCCGCTTCCTCTTCCAGATGGATGCGTGTTATCTCTGTACGCACAAGCTGATCATCCATGTAATACTCCAGAAAGCCGCCTGTACACAAAGGAAAGGCATCCTGCGTAATCTGATAGGCCTTAGGCAAATCCGGATAAAAGTAGTTCTTCCGATCAAATCTGCTGAAATAATGGACCTGGCAGTTTAAGGCAAATCCCGCTCTTGTAGCGTATTCTACGGCCTTCTCATTGATCAGTGGCAATGCGCCAGGCAGCCCTAAGCACACAGGACAGCATTGGCTGTTTGGCGGGGCCCCGAAGGATGTATTGCAGCTGCATAGGAACTTACTTTCGGTCAGAAGCGCTACGTGAATCTCCAGACCGATCACAGTATCATAGCTTGTCACTGAATGTTCCCCCCTCTACACCAACATACTTTTCTACCAGATAGGCCACCTTAAACAGCAGCTCTTCCTGAAAGTGACTGCCCATAATCTGCAAACCAAGGGGCAGGCCCCGTGCATCTTTGCCGCAGGGAACACTTAAAGCGGGGATCCCGCTTAAATTGGCCATCGCAGTAAATAAGTCGGACAGATACATCTCTAGAGGGCTCTGCTTGGCCCCAATCCGAAAGGCCGCACTTGGGGTTGTGGGGGTAATGATCACATCAACCTGCTGAAAGGCCGCTAGCACATCCTGCCTGATTAATGTTCGGACCTTTTGTGCCTGTTCATAATATGCCCCATAATGCCTAGCGCTTAGAACATAGGTGCCCAGCATAATACGGCGCTTTACTTCAGAACCGAAACCTGCTGAGCGGCTCTTGGCAAACATGGTATTGGAATCTTCCGCAGGCACCCGCACCCCATAGCGCACTCCATCATAACGTGCCAGACTGGAGCTGGCTTCCGCGGTGACCAAAGTCAAGTATGTGTCAATGGCGTACTCATTCGTAGCAAGGGAAATCGGTACAAGCTCTGCGCCCTGTCCTGCGAGGAACTCTAGGCTGTCGGTCACGGCACGCTCCACTTCAGGCTTAATGCCATCGCCGAAAAACTCTTCGGGAACTCCGATTTTCAAGCCTTTGATAAAGGATTCATCCCAGTCAGGCACTGGAAAGGCACGGGCATCTGCTGACGTTGCGTCCATTGCGTCGGGGGCCGCCAGCAGAGAGAACAAGATCGCTGCATCCTCTACCGTTTTGGCTAAGGGTCCAACTTGGTCAAGGGATGGAGCCAAGGCCACGACCCCATAGCGCGACACCCACCCATAGGTGGGCTTGAGTCCCACTACACCGCAAAAAGAGGCCGGCTGTCTGATCGAGCCTCCTGTATCAGTTCCAAGGGACCACGGAATCTCCCCCGCGGCCACAGCCGCGGCAGAACCTCCGCTCGAACCGCCTGACACACGTTCGTAGTCGTGAGGGTTGCGTGTGACACCATAGGCAGAGTACTCTGTGGAGGATCCCATAGCAAATTCGTCAAGATTGGTTTTGCCAACAACAGGCAAACCTGAGTTTTTCAAAGTACTCACCACTGTAGCGTCGAACAATGGAACATAGTTGGCCAGGAATCGTGAGGCACAGGTGGTTTTCAAACCCTTGGTAGAAATGTTGTCCTTAACGGCAATGGGTATGCCATCCCAGGGAGACAGGGCCATACCTTGCTGCCGCCGCAGATCAGAAGCCCTGGCCTGGGCCAGCGCACCCTCTGCATCAACGGTGATAAAGGCGTTGAGGATCGGCTCCTGTTTAGTAATCTCGCTTAAATAGTGCTCTACAACCTCTGTACTGGAGATCTGCCTGGTTTCCAATAACTGTGCTAGTTTTCTCATTCTTGTTCCTCCACAATGCGGGGAACTTTAAAGAAACCGTCTACTGCTTCAGGGGCTGCAGAGAGGGTGTCTGCCTGAGACAGACTGGCTCCAACCTCATCTTTGCGCAGCTCATGAGTGAGAGAAACAGCNTGACTTGTCCCCTCTACCGCCGAGACATCCACCTGCTGCAGCTTTTNACCCGATGACAGGAAACTCGTCAAATCCTTTTGATACTGTTCGATTTCCCGATCGCTGAGTTCCAGCCTGGCTAGTCTTGCCATGCGAATTACTTCCTGGCGATCAATCAACGCTAACACCTCTCTCTTCCAAGAGTTCCAATAATTCTGCTTCCGAAAGGACAGGTATGCCCAGTTCATTGGCTTTGACAAGCTTCGATCCAGCACCGGGTCCTGCCACCAAAAAGCTGGTCTGTTTGCTTACGCTAGAGGTAACACTAGCGCCTAAACTCCGCAATAAATCTTCGATAGCAGACCTAGTAAACCCTTCTAAGCGACCGGTGACCACAAAGGTAAGACCCGCCAGGACCGGTTCCTGTTCAGGGGCGGATTCATCCGACTCTGTCGGCAAAAGACCCTGGGCCAAAAGTCCTGCTGCCAACTCTTGATTGTCCGGATCTGCGAAATAGTCGAGAATGGATTGGGCAATCTTCTCTCCCACTCCCGCAATTTGTAGAAGCTCTTCTTTACTTAATGCCATCAGGTTGGCGAAACTTTTTGTCGCAGCAGCCACCTCCCTGGCTGCTTCCGCCCCAACCAGTCGAATACCTAAGCCGAACAGTANTCGGGAAAACGGCTGTCCTTTGCTTTGTTCAATGGCTGCTAAAAGGTTTTCGGCTGATTTCTCGCCAAAGCGATCTAGACGCAGAAGGTCCTCTTTCCTTAACTTATAAAAATCCACAGGGCTTGTCACTAAGCCTGCTTCCACCAGCTGAACCACGCTGGCGGGACCGAGTCCCTCAATATCCATGGCCCCCTTGGAGGCAAAGTGAATTAACTTTTCTATGCGCTGGGCTGGGCAGCGTCCGTTCACGCAGCGGGTGACTGCTTCGCCAGGCATTCTCACCACTTTGCTGCCGCAGGCTGGACATTCGGCAGGCATTTGAAAAGACCGCTCTTGGCCCGTACGCCGTTCCGGCAGGGAGCGCACAATTTCGGGAATCACATCGCCCGCCTTCTGCAGAACAACGAAATCCCCGATGCGAATGTCCCTGTCTCTGACAATGTCTTCATTATGCAATGTGGCCCGGCTAACCGTTGACCCCGCTACCAAAACGGGTTCAAGCTCTGCAAGGGGAGTCAGCGCCCCGGTGCGGCCCACCTGCACCCCAATGTCTACTACCTTAGTTATCACCTGCTGCGCAGGGAACTTATAAGCAGCAGCCCATCTGGGGCTCCTTGCGGTTGTGCCAAGATCTCNCTGGGCAGCCAATTCATTGACTTTAACTACAACTCCGTCTATCTCATAGGGCAGACTGTCCCGTTTGCTTTTGTTCTGCCACAAGCGAATAAAATCCAGAACCTCCGAGAAATCCCTGCACACTTTGGAGTGGGGATTGGTTCGCAAACCAAGGCGGGTCAAGTACTCCAAAGCCTCGCCCTGGGTCTTGATATCGGGCGCAGTATGTGTTCCCACACTAAAAAGGAAGATATCCAAGGGCCTGGCCGCCGTTACCTTGGGGTCGAGCTGCCGCAAGGAACCTGCTGCAGCATTTCTGGGGTTAGCAAAGACGCTTTCACCCATGCNCCTTCGCTCTTCATTCAGGATCTCAAAATCTTTGCGGTTAATAAAGACTTCGCCTCGCACATTGATGGTCACTCGTTCGTTCAGCCTTAATGGCAGGGAGCGAATTGTACGCAAGTTGAGGGTAATATCCTCGCCCACCAGACCATCTCCCCGTGTAGCGCCCCGCACGAACACTCCGTCCTCATAGTCTAGGGACACAGAAAGACCGTCAATCTTCAGCTCGCAAACAAAGCTAACCGGCCCCGCAATCTGCTTGCGCACCCTTTCTTCAAAGGCCAGCAGCTCATCTTCGGAAAAAGCATTGCCCAGGCTCATCAGGGGCTGGCTATGGCTGACTGGCGAGAATTTTTCGCTAGGTGCATGGCCTACCCTTTGGGTAGGTGAATCCACNGTAATCAGTTCCGGATNCTTGGCCTCTAGATCCTCTAGTTCGCGCAGGAGGCGATCATATTCTTCGTCCGCAATGCTTGGCTCATCCAAAACATAATATTTGTAGTTATGCAGCCTGATGGCCGCGCGCAACTCTTCTATCCTCTGCTGAACACGTTCCATAAACCCGCCCTCCCCACTAGATCTTCGTGATTGGTGCCAGATGCGCAATCACCGTCTTAACGCCTTTTTCTGGAAAGGCGATACTCAGCTGCAAATCTCCGCCCGAATCAGCGACAGAGACCACCATCCCATCGCCCCAAAGCTTATGGCGAATCTTATCTCCAGTTTTGTATTCGGCGTTAGCAGACGTAGTCCTAGGCTTCCTTTGAGGAAGAATGCCCCCGAGACCTGGACTGGATGCTCCTGCCTTTGTCAAGTACATATCATCAATTTCATCAACAAAAGTAGACACAGGGTTTAACTTCGTTGCACCATAGAGCGTCCGCTGCCGGCTGCAGGTTAAGAACAGGCGCTCCTGGGCNCTGGTCATGCCAACATAGGCCAGGCGCCTTTCTTCTTCAAGCTGCTCCGGTTCGAAAGATGAGCGGGAGTGGGGGAAAATGCCCTCCTCCATTCCCACCATAAACACCACGGGAAACTCTAAGCCCTTCGAGCCATGCAATGTCATCATATTCACAGCATCAGCAGCCGCATCATACGAATCCACTTCGTTAATCAACGCTACATGCTCCAAAAAGGCGCCCAAGTCTGTAGGCGAAACCTCNGCTTCAAATTGGCCGGTCACAGACAAAAACTCCTGCAGGTTCTCAATCCGAGCTAATGCTTCGCTATCCCCTTCAGACTCCAGTTCCTGCAGGTAGCCGCTTTGTTCCAATACCGACTGGGTGAGTTCGGTCACAGTAAAATCCCCGAGTTGCATACGGAACCCATCAATCAGAACTTTGAATGCCATTAACGAATTTTTAAACCGCGCCGTTAGACCGTCAACACCGTCAAGATAGGAGAGGGATGCAAACAGACTGATGCCAAATTCCTCTGCGTAAGCGCTGAGTCTGCCAACAGTTGCATCGCCNAAGCCCCTTTTGGGCACATTTACGATTCTGAGAAATGCCAAGTCATTGTCGGGATTGTGGATCAAACGCAGATAAGCTAGGAGATCTTTAATTTCCTTCCGCTCATAAAAGCGCAAACCTGCCACGATCCGATAAGGCACCCCGCGGCGCATAAATTCTTCCTCGAAGACCCTGGACAGGGCATGTGTACGATACAGAATAGTAAAGTCCCGATAGGACCGTCCAAGTTCACCCCGCAAACGGACAATCTGCTCAGCCACAAAACGTGCCTCAGCCCTTTCATCGTCTGCTTGGTGAAAAGCTACTGGTTCCCCTTCGTCGCGCTTCGTCCANAGACTCTTCTCCTTACGGGCTGTATTATTCTTAATCACTGAGTTGGCCGCCCCAAGTATAGTCTGTGTAGAACGATAGTTTTCTTCCAGCTTAACTACTTTTGCTCCTGGAAAGTCTTTTTCAAACTCGAGGATATTACGGATGTCTGCGCCGCGAAAGGCGTAAATGCTCTGGTCTTCATCTCCGACCACACAAATATTCCCCCGTTCCTGGGCCAAAAGCTTGACCAACATATACTGGGCCATATTGGTGTCCTGATATTCATCCACTAAGATGTATCTGAAGCGCTCCTGGTACTTACGTAAAAGCTCAGGATGCTCCTGTAACATCTGCACCGTCACCATGATTAGATCATCAAAATCTAAGGCATTGCTCTTTTTCAGCTTTTCCTGGTACTTAGTGTAGACTTTGGACACGACCTGCTGCCAGTAGTCGCCGCCGGAAACGGGATATTGTTCTGCCGTAATCAGCTCGTCTTTTGCCTTGCTGATACTGGCTAAAATCTGCTTGGGCGGCACCCGTTTAGGATCTAAGTTGAGCTCTTTCAGACACTCCCTCACCGCAACCAGCTGATCTGCCTGGTCAAAGATTTGAAAGTTCGGTTCATACCCGCTCAGCACAACCTCGATCCGCAGTATCCGCACACAAAATGAATGAAATGTGCCCATGAAAACTTCAGCAGCGCTAGGTCCAACTAAAGCTTCAACCCGCTCACGCATTTCCTGGGCCGCCTTATTGGTAAAAGTAACTGCGGCGATTCGATAGGGGGGCACCTGGTGTTCACTAATAAGATGGGCGATCCGTGTTGTCAACACTCTGGTTTTGCCGCTGCCTGCCCCTGCAATAACCAGGAGAGGACCTGAAACCGTTGTCACCGCTTGCCTTTGATTAGGATTTAAGTTGTCCAGATAATTCATGCTGCACTCCTCTATGTAAAAGGTTCTTTTTCTCATCCAACACTTTCTTCGGCTCATAGCCTAACGCCTGCCAGAAACCGCAAAAATCTTAGGCGTCAAGGCAAAACAAATCTAGTCCTTGAACTGGCCGACAACAAAACACCTTCCTGGCCAGAACGCCTCTGGCAGAAAGGTGTCTTCCAATTTTCTCAGTTAGTTCCCNGACAGACTGGAACGGCCTAGCAGTTCCTCCCAGATGTTTTCCAGCCTGATTCTCCGATACACAAGAAGGACTAGAAGGTGATACAGTAGGTCGCTGACTTCATAAATAAGTTCCTCGTCACCCTCATTCTTCCCGGCAATGATTACTTCTGTAGCCTCTTCACCCAGGGCTTTCAAAATCTTATCTAAACCATTTTCCATTAGGTAGTTGGTGTAAGAGCCTACCTTAGGAGAACGCCGTCTATCCTCGATTGATGCATAGAGCCATGAAAGGGCTTCCCGGTTAGGCTGCAGATCTCTCTGATCAGGACCATCGGACATGATTAGATTGTGGAAGCAGCTGAAGTTATCGGTGTCGTCATCGCAGGCACCGTGGCCGTGCTGATCAACTGTAATCAGAAGGGTNTCCCGGTCGCAGTCCGCTGTAATCCGCCTCACCTTCTGAATATTGCCTGACTCGGCCCCTTTCTTCCAGATTTCCTGGCGCTTACGACTGTAAAACCAGGTTTCACCAGTCTGCAAAGTTCGATTCAGAGCCTCTTCATTCATATAAGCCATCATCAGTACAGTGCCTTGGGTATCTTGAATTATGGCTGGCACAAGACCATTTTTGTCATATTTGATCACCGCAATACCCCCAATCTATTCCCACTCAATCGTAGCAGGCGGCTTGGAACTTATATCATAGACAACCCGATTTACTCCCCTCACTTCAGCCAGCAAGCGCTGGCTGATCTTGTCCAGCAGATCATAGGGAACCCTAACCCAGTCAGCACTCATAGCGTCTAAGCTAGTCACAAAACGCAAGGCGGCAACATATTCATAAGTGCGCTCACCATCCCTAACTCCTACAGTGCGCGTATCTGTCAGGACAACCAGTGCCTGCCAAATCTTCCGGTACCAGCCTGCCTGGCGAATCTCCTCCATGGCAATGGCATCAGCTTGCCTGAGAATGTCAAGTTTTTCCTGTGTGACAGCCCCGATAATGCGAATTGCCAGTCCTGGGCCTGGAAATGGATGTCTCCACAGTATCTCATGGGGCAGCCCCAGAAGCTCACCTAAGGCACGCACTTCGTCCTTAAACAGAGGGGCAAATGGCTCTACAAGTTCCAGCGCAAAATCAGCGGGCAATCCGCCCACATTGTGATGGGACTTCACTTTCTTCCCCTGGGCATTGCCGCTCTCGTAAACATCGGAGTAGAGTGTTCCCTGTACGAGAAAGGCTGCATCTCCGACTTTTGCCGCTTCTTCTTCAAAGACTCGGATAAACTCCGTACCAATTATTTTCCTTTTTTGCTCTGGATCCTCTATTCCCTGCAGTTTCTCCAGAAAGCGCTCCCTTGCGTCGACGTGAACAAGGGGAATACCAAACTGATCTTGGAAAGCAGCCACAAGCTGCTCCGTTTCCCCCGCACGCATGAGTCCATGGTCTACATAGACACAGGTGAGCTGATCCCCAACGGCCCTGTGAACTAAAACCGCAGCTACTGAAGAGTCAACTCCCCCGCTCAGCCCGCAAATGACCTTTCCTTTGCCTACCTGAGCCTTAATGTCTGCTAGAGCCTGCTCCAGGAAGCTNTGCATGCTCCACTCCCGATCCTGCCCACAAACTTCACTTAAGAAAGCCTCTAAATCTCCAGATGAAAAAATGGGCACGGCTGTTTTTTCAAGCTCCCGAAGAACATCGTCCGAAACGCCTACGGGTATAACTCCACTGGTTTTCTTCTGCAGCTCCAAACTTAAAGCGGAAGGGGGGGCAATTTCGCTATAAACCCCCAATTCACGCACCTTACGGGCTATTTGCAGGGCCTGGCCGGAGTCACCGTCGAGCACTAAAATTCTCTTCAATCCGAAGCCCCCCATTAGTTGCGTACCACGCCTATATAAGGCAGCTCTCTGTATTTATGACTAAAATCTAGGCCGTAACCTATTACAAACTCATCTGGAATAGTAAAGCCCACGTAATCCGGGACAAATTCAGTCTGCCTGCGGTCAGGTTTGTCCAGCAAGACTGCGGTTTTAATGCTGGCTGGCTTACGCGAAAGAAGCAGTTGGGACAGATACGACAGAGTCAGGCCTGAGTCGATAATATCCTCTACGATCAGAATATCCCGGNCTGCTATCGGTGTATCTAAGTCCTTGAGCAACTGCACCACACCGGAGGTCTTTGTCGCTTGTCCATAACTTGATGTCGCCATAAAATCAACTTCCAGCGGAACCGCAATCTCCCGAATCAAGTCGCTCAAAAAGATTACTGCCCCTTTTAGTATGCCCACCGCAACTAGATCCTTATCAGCGTAGTCTGAACTGATCTCTTCACCAAGTTCTTTGACACGTTTCGCTATCTCGTCCGTCCCCAGCAAAACCTCAATCTGCAAACCCAAATCACCTCCGGTTTTCGTAAATACTCCTTCGCCACGCCCTCTATATTCCCCTTGTAAATGCAGTGTTAACTTAAAAAGGGGCTGCTGCTAAGTGAACATTATACGTTCAGCTTGCAACAGCCCCGCTCCCCACACGAATTGTGAGGTTTTGTATGCTTACAACGACGGTTCGCTGTGAACCATCATCTTTGTTCTTACATCATACCGCCCATACCGCCCATGCCGCCTGCAGGCATTGGAGGTTCTTCCTCTGGCTGGTCTACGATCAGAACCTCTGTGGTCAGGATCATAGCGCCAATAGAAGCTGCATTCTGGAGAGCACTTCTGGTTACCATGGCTGGGTCAATGATACCCCGTTCGACCATGTCAACATACTCTTCAGTGAGGACATCAAAGCCTATTCCCTTTGGTTCGTGCTTAACTTTCTCTACAATGATGGCACCTTCAACACCAGCATTGTTAGCAATCATCTTCGCAGGTTCCTCTAAGGCACGGCGAATGATGGCTACACCAGTGGCCTCATCGCCTGTTAGGTTCAGGTTGTCTAAAGCGCCAAGGGCGTCAATTAACATTGTTCCGCCACCAGCTACGATACCTTCTTCCACAGCTGCGCGAGTAGCAGAAAGGGCGTCCTCAATGCGGTGCTTTTTCTCTTTGAGCTCTGTCTCTGTCGGTGCACCGACTTGAATAACAGCTACGCCGCCGGAGAGCTTTGCCAAGCGCTCTTGCAGTTTTTCGATATCATAATCAGAGGTAGACTCTTCAATCTCAGCGCGGATTTGCTGGATGCGTCCGTTAATAGACTCGGAGCTGCCGCGGCCATCGACAATGGTGGTGTCTTCCTTCGTTACAATCACCTGGCGAGCCTGACCTAGCATTTCGAGGGTGGTGTTCTCGAGTTTGAGTCCGACCTCTTCGCTCACTACCTGACCGCCGGTCACTACTGCAATGTCTTCGAGCATAGCTTTACGTCTGTCGCCAAAGCCAGGAGCTTTAACAGCAACGACTTGGAGCGTGCCTCTGAGTTTGTTGAGCACCAAAGTGGCTAATGCTTCTGCTTCAACGTCTTCTGCAATAATCAAGAGAGGTTTGCCGGTCTGCATGGTCTTTTCCAAGACAGGCAGGATGTCAGCAATGGCGCTGATTTTGCGGTCTGTAATTAGGATATAGGCATCGTCCAGGCTTGCTTCCATACGGTCTGTATCGGTCACCATATAGTGAGAAACATAGCCGCGATCAAACTGCATGCCCTCTACCACATCGAGAGTGGTACCGATGGTGTTGGATTCTTCAACAGTGATCACACCGTCTTTGCCAACCTTCTCCATTGCATCTGCAATCAGGTCGCCGATTTGGGTGTCACCAGCGGAAATAGAGGCTACCTGAGAAATAGCATCTCTGGTTTCGACTGGTTTGGCAGTGGCTTTGATTTCCGCAACTACCGCCTCTACTGCTTTCTCGATGCCACGCTTGATGAAAATTGGGTTAGCACCTGCGGCTACATTTTTCAGGCCCTCTCTCACAATGGCCTGGGCCAGTACGGTACCCGTTGTTGTGCCGTCACCGGCAATATCGTTGGTCTTGGTAGCCACTTCTTTAACCAGTTGGGCGCCAAGATCCTCAAATGCATCCTCCAGTTCGATCTCCCGGGCAATTGTTACACCGTCATTGGTGATGGTGGGAGAACCATAAGATTTCTCAATAACAACATTACGTCCCTTAGGTCCTAGCGTAATTTTCACAGCGTCAGCTAGGGTGTTTACACCTTTTTCTAACTTCTTCCGGGCGTCTTCCCGAAAAAGCAAATCTTTAGCCATGTTCAGTCCCCTTCCTCGTATTGTTATCCAATAATTGCCAGCAGATCAGATTCTCTGAGAATAAGTAGTTCTTCGCCGCCATGCTTGACTTCAGTCCCGGCATACTTAGCAAATAAAACGGTGTCTCCCTCTTTTACGCTCATGGGCATCAGTTTCCCGTCTTCACCGTATTTGCCAGGCCCCACAGCCAAAATTTTGCCCTGCTGCGGTTTCTCTTTAGCGGTATCTGGCAAGACGATTCCGCTTGCTGTTTTTTCTTCAGCTTCCAGAACTTTCAGCACTACGCGATCTCCTAAAGGTTTAATGTTCAACTACGTGTACCTCCTTCAAATACTCTCTTGTTAGCACTCATTGATGGTGAGTGCTAAATCTATACCATATATTAATCAACCGCCCCAGCATTTGCAAGTCTCTCCACAGTGCAAAAATTGGAATAGTTGGTTGATTTCGGCCAAAATCTCAGATTATGTTCCCAATACTAGCGTTACCTCGCTAAACCACCCCAACCTGATTCCTGGTTCCAGACAACCACGCCCGAACTGCAGTTTAGCTCAAGGCAGAACTCTAGATCNGCATGGAGTCCAAGGCTGGTCAGGCGCTGTCCATGGAGACTCTGTCTTAGCTCTTCCCGAGGTATCCCTTCGTAGATCAAAAGTGCGCTCTTGGCACCATCCCCAAGCTCCCCAGGCTGCAGCATGCTGAGGATCAGGCCTGCACACCAGGTATCTTCTAAGGAGAAGGTTCCCTTAAGTCCGGCCGGCAATAGAATCACATCGTTACCCTGCTCCAGGACATACTCAGCGACTGCTTGCGCCGAACGGAGACAAGCCAAGACTACTTCCCGGGAACCTTTGGCGCCATGAATCGCCGCGGTTCCGTTGGTGGTTGTGCAAACCAGGTCACCTCCGGAATATTCCTTTCCATAATGCTCCAGGGGCGAGTTGCCAAAGTCAAAACCGGGGATTCTCAAAGCCTGCCTTTCCCCGGCCAAAAGATAGTTGGGTTGAGCCCCTTTCAGGGCCCAGGCTTCCTCCACATCAGTAACGGGAAAAAACCTGTCCATCCCAGCCTCAAGGGCGGTCAGGACAGTAGTGGTAAAGCGAAAGACGTCAATTACAACGGCAGTCTTGCCTGCCAACTCATGCAGGCCAAACTCAGCTGGACTCAAAATCACTTCTGCTCGCATAACATCACCCTAGTTGTCGCCTAAGCGTAA
>JGI24708J26588_10000465_pt1 | contig 33167 bp, 30 predicted proteins | sample BioPla1DNA2_FD_26588 | JGI IMG/M metagenome (IMG submission 26588) | reverse complement strand
ATATATATATATAACCCAACACCATAAGAAAGAAAAAGTAATATTAGATTTGGATATTTCATGTGAAAACTGGGAAAACAATTTTAATGACATTACTATACAAGTTACTTCTCCTGATGGAGAAAGCATAGAATTTAAAAAAGAAAATATGAGTAATAAAGATAAGATACAGATAGATATTTTAGACCCTAAATTATGGTGGCCTAATGGATATGGGGAGCAGCCACTATACAAAATCGAGGTAATCTTAAAAGAAAATGCAAGAATCCTAGACAAAAGATTCTTAAGAATTGGTCTTAGAACCCTAACCATTAAGCAGGAAAAGGACAAATGGGGTGAAAGTTTTGCCTTTGAAATTAATGGGATAATGATATTTTCTAAAGGGGCAAATTATATCCCAGAGGATAATATCCTTGGGCGATGCAATAAAGAAAGAACAAAAATGCTCATAGAAGACTGCATTGATGCAAATTTTAATACCATAAGGGTATGGGGTGGAGGAATATATCCAGAAGATTACTTTTATGATTTATGTGATAAATATGGTCTAATTGTATGGCAGGATTTTATGTATGCTTGCACAGTTTATGATTTGAACGGGGATTTTAAGAAAAGTATAGAAAAAGAGACTATAGATAATGTAAAGCGGATTAGGCATCATGCTTGTTTAGGATTATGGTGTGGGAATAATGAAATGGAATCCGCTTGGGTGGAATGGAATTTTCCTAAAACCCCAAAATTAAAATGTGATTACATTAAGCAGTTTGAGGTATTGATTTTCGATATAGTAAACGAATATGACCCTAATACCTTTTATTGGCCTTCATCTCCATCTTCAGGGGGGAATTTTGATAATCCTAGTTCGGAAGCAAAAGGAGATATGCACTATTGGGGGGTATGGCATAGCAGGGAACCTTTTACGGCATTTAGGAAGCATTACCCTAGATTTATGTCTGAATTCGGTATCCAGTCCTTTCCGGGAATTAAGACTATAGAAAGTTTCACACTACCGAAAGATAGGAATATTTTTTCCTATGTAATGGAATCCCATCAGAAAAATCCTACAGGAAATGAAAAGATATTTTATTACATAGCACAAAACTTTAAATATCCCAAAGACTTTGAATCCGTTTCTTATACTTCCCAATTGGTTCAGGCTGAAGGAATAAAATATGGGGTGGAACATTGGAGAAGGAATAAGGGAAGGTGTATGGGGGCTATTTATTGGCAGCTTAATGATTGTTGGCCTGTAGCTTCTTGGTCTAGCATCGATTACTATGGTAGATGGAAGGCCCTACATTACTATGCAAAGAGATTTTTTAATCCCGTGCTGATATCTGCGAAAGAAGAGGGTACCTTAGTAAAGCTTCATATTGTAAATGATAGGTTAGAGGATATTAAAGGAAAAATCAATTGGAAATTAAGGGATAATAGATTCAACATTTTAGAAGAAGGAATAAGGTCTGTGGAAATCCCTAGGAATAGTACGGGTATGTATGAAGAATTGGATTTTAGAAAGAGTTTAAGTAACTTTAATCAAAAATCAAAAACATATTTAGAGTATGAATTAATCATTGATAGAAAAATAGAAAATGCAGGAACCTTTTTATTTGTTCCGCCAAAGCACTTTGAATTATTAGATCCTGCCATCAAATGGGATATAGAAGAAACTACAGATGAATTTATTTTTAGTATATATTCTATAGCTTTTGCAAAGGCTGTAGAGATTGATACTAAGGAAATAGATATAAAAGTAGAGGATAATTATTTTGATATATCTAGTGGTAAGGTTTACAAGGTAATTTTACAAAAGAAAGACATTTCAAAACCGATATCCATGAAAGAATTAAGAAATAAAATAACGATAAAAAGCTTATTTGATACATTTTGATAAATATCTTCCCTCATTTTAAAACGCAAAAGAGCCCCATCTATGATGCGGGCTCTTTTGTGTTATATATTTTCAAAGGAAGGTTCACCCTGTTTCTTCCAAATTTTTTAGCCTTATAAAGGGCATCATCGGCAGATTTTATAAGGTCGCCTTTATTTTTTGCTGTATCGGGATAAACGGATATTCCTATGGAAACAGTAATATTAACAGGGGGGCCAATGTCGATATCAAAAGGATTTTCTTGAACAGCTATACGAATTTTTTCCGCCATATCATAGGTTTTAGACATGGAAGAATTAAAAAGTAAAATGCAAAATTCTTCTCCGCCTATTCTAAAGACATTTTGGGGGGAACAGTTATTTTTTAATATAGATGCAAATTGTTTTAATATTTTGTCCCCAGCAGGATGACCATAGGTATCGTTTATATGTTTGAAATAATCAATATCCAGCATTATAAGAGAGAGTTTTGCATTTTCTTTAGAAACAGATGAAAATGCCTTTGAAAATTTCAGGTGAAATTGTCTAGTATTATTAATCCCTGTTAAAAAATCTTGGGTGGCTTGGGTTTTAAGATGAAAAAACAAATGATAGTTTTTCCTTATTATATTTAGAAGAATATATATATAAGAACTTAGTAATATACAAATGATAATAAAAAGATATAAGGGAGGGGATATGGATTTCGAATAAATAAAAAATGTTATAAAACAAGAAACATTTAAAAATATCCACTTTTTTAATAGAGAGAAAGGAAGTCTACCGATAATTGTGCAGAAAGCTATAATAAGTATACTTATTATAGCTTCTTCAAAGGAAGGGGTGGAAATAAAACGAAATCCAAGAAGTATAACTCCCCCTATTAAAGAAGAAATATAGCCACCTAATAGGCTTAAGGGGGAAAGAATCGTCCATAAAATGCCTAAGTACAATAAGGAATTTGCAGGGAAATTAGGATAAAAAAGCAAGAATATTCCGGTAAATCCTCCTACTAGGCCGAGAGTTTGTTTTTTATATTCATTTTCCTTAAACCAATAATCCTTAAATAAAATACTGCCAAGGGTTACAACAGAAGTAACCAAAAGTAGTTTACTTAAAATTTCATAGGGCATATGAATTCCTTCTTTTTCATAATTTAGAATTATAGCTGTATAATACTATTATAAGTATTTTCACATAAAATACAAATAGAAATGGTTCGAAATTACTACAAAGATATAATATTATCGGATTAGCATGAAGGTTTTAGATATTTATTCCTACTGGACAAGTGGTAGATTCTATGTTAAAATAAGTTGTTGTTTGGACAAGTAAATAAGTGATGGGTAGTTGCCAAGCGGTAAGGCTCAGGATTCTGACTCCTGCATGCGAAGGTTCGAATCCTTCCTACCCAGTCATCGCGAGCGGGTGTGGCGGAATAGGCAGACGCAGCAGACTCAAAATCTGCCGGTGGCAACACCGTGGGGGTTCGACTCCCTTCATCCGCATTAAATAAAGTAGAGTACATATGTACTCCACTTTTGCGTTGGTTGCCAAGATTGTTCTATAGGCTTTACGGCTATTCTAATGCATTTTTACCCTATAATATCTTTTAGAGAGCAATAGATAGCAACCTTTATGACCATCTTAAAGTTTACCCCCAAATAAAGCCAAGAAAAATTTTAATTGTATTTTCCTTTTATCTCTAAAAAGCATTCTGGTATCTCTTCGTTTATTAGATACATCATATGAGCCAGTTGGTTACTTGCCTCTTGGTTTTCTGCCTTATTATAATCAATGCTCGCTTGAAGTTCGTCGATGTAGGGGATGACATCTCTTTTAGAGGGCTCAAATTGCTCTAAGGATTTAGCCAATATTTTACCGTCTACGCCCCAAGTTTTTGCAAAATTGGCTGTTTCCTTTTTGACCCTTGCTCGTTTCCAATTTTCAAAGTCTTGGTCAAAATCCAATTCCGCTCTTATATGCCCGGTCAATAGTTCAGTTTCCACAAACTCTTTAAGCAGTTTAGCCTGTTCCGCCTGACCCATATCACTTAGTTCCTGTATTTCTTCATAAATTAGCCTAAGAGTTTCATCGTCTACGGTTTTAAAACCCTTCTCGTTCTTTATTCTAGAGCCTATAAGGCTTAATATATGCTCATCCATTTTAAATCGCTCGTTCTGCCACACATATTCATAGTACTGCATAACAGTCCCCAGTTGTTTAGAAGTATCCACAAAACATAAAATAAAATACTCCTTTGCTTTGGCATCAGATTTTAGACTTTCCCATTGCTACTATATCCTCAAAATATGCTTCTTTGCCTTCCATAAGCTCTTTGACTAAATTGTTAAGTTTAAAGGTTGTGGTTACTATGATGCCTCTCTTTGGTGATATTAGTTGCTTCTTTAGCTGGTAGGTATGTTTAGTATCATCAACTGATACGGCTTCATAGGCGGAGTAAGCTTTAAAGTTTTCACTAGTACTTTTATCCAGTTCATTTCTGTCTACTAGGAAGATAACCTTATCAAAACCACCACGGGTAGAGAGAAAGAGGGCGGTCTTAAAGCTGGTAATTGTCTTGCCCGAACCTGTGGCAGAATAAGTACAGCTGTAAATGATAAACAAGGATTTACACCTATAGCACTATTATTATCTTAATAAAATCCTATTTTTTATCTTCTACACTTTGCAACTTAGTTTCCATATCCTCCAAGGCCTTGATATAATCCTTTTCTACTTTTGAAATATCATCGATGTATAGTTCCTTATATTTTTTATATTCTTCCTTTGCCTTAAGCTCAGCTGTTTTAGCACTAATCTTTCCAGCATGAGTTAGAATTTCATGCTTGGACAGTTTAAGAAATCCATCCAAGGTCTCAATCCAATCTAACATATACATAGGTATTCTTCTTCTTGCTTGCATTTCAGCAAATTCAAGATAAGCAGAAACTATGCTATTTAGTGCAGATAATTCCTCTTCTGTACAATAGTTTTTTGCAACTAATGCATCCGCTTGTCTTGGTTGTTCTCCTTTAAAACTTAGCATTCCCATATAAGGCTTGTCTGCATCTGCTGAGTAATATATCTTTTCTGCAGCAGTTTGCCCATGAGCTGCCCAATGCATTTTGTTCTGTACTGTTTTAAAAAACAAAGTTGATTCACCAGTTTTAGGGTTATAGTCAACACTTGTTGCATAAATATCAAGTATTTTTCTCCAGAATACCTTTTCTGATGAACGTATATCTCGAATACGTTCTAACAACTCATTAAAATAGATTCCGCCACCATTATTTTTAAGAAGATCATCATTTAGGGCAAACCCTTTTTTCATATATTCCTTTAAAACATTGCTGGCCCAAATTCTAAACTGTGTACCTCGCAGAGATTTCACACGATAACCCACAGAAATAATAACATCCAAGTTATAATAGTCTACTTGGTATGTTTTTCCATCGGTTGCAGTTGTTGCAAAATTTGCAACAACTGAATCTCTTATCAGCTCACCCTCATTAAATATATTTTTTATATGCCTCGAGATAGTAGATTTATCACGCTGAAATAATTCAGCCATCTGATCTATAGAAAGCCAAACCGTATCATCCTCAAAAGTCGTTTCTATTTTAGTCAAACCGTCTTCTGTTTGGTACATTATAATTTCAGAGCTCATATTCATACTCCTTACATGATTTTATTTTTTATTTCAATGGTTCAATATAAGAAAGGAAGTCCACTAATCCTTTTTTTAGTTCATAGACCCCAATATAAGGCTGCTCTATATACCACATTGAATTTTTATTATAAATAAATATTCTATATACCCAATCCTCACTCATTGTATTGAGGTTAAGAGTATAGTAATCTCTTACCATGGGCCTATCATGTACTGTCATTATTCTTGTAGGTTTCGCACCTGATAGAATGTTTAATATTTCTGTAATTTCTTCATTATTTGTATACTTTACTAGAAGATTATCCTTATCTATTTCTACAACATTAACCTCATTTGCTAGGGGTAATTTTATAGGTTTGGCTAAAGGAAAAGTATTTATATAAATCACTGATACACTAATAATTATAATAAAAATAACAACTATACCAATACGTATTATTCTTTTCTTCAAATTCTTCTCTCCTAACTTTTCGATTAAGGAACCTGGTACTTTACAAAAAGTTTTTAATTAGAACTACCCTTCTTTGATTTCCTTGTCCGAATAATCAACCAGAGTTTTCCTACATTTCTTACAAAACCTTACATAATAGTTGGATCCGCCGCATACCATGTTTGAACTTCATTTGCTTCATTACGTCCCTTTATCCAAGCTACTCCAAAAATAAGTTTTTGTGATTTTGTGGTTGGAAGTATGTGATATCCCAAACCATTGTGAAGGTTAACGCTATCGTAATCATAACTACTAATCCTTTTACCATCTACGTAGATAGTATCAGCTGCAATTCCAATGGATAATTTAATGTCATCTTGATAAAAAGCTTTACATTCCAGCCCTTCTCCTGACTCATCATAAGATTCAATACTACTAAAATCAATTCCTTCCAAGGTACAATAAATTAGTTGAGGAAACATATCATTTTCATATTCTACAATTATCTTATATCTACCATCGATATCTGGAAATATATTTGAATTGCAATCAAGTTTAACTATCTTATATTTTATTTTGTTAGCATTATTATATATAGCTACAACTCCTAATGGTGTTATTAGTTTTTCCATTTAATCACCTAACCTTTAGTTCATGGATATTTGCTACATATTTATCTACATATACGCAACTGATTACCATTTCAAATATATTTATACTATATAATCTTAAATGATTAAAGAACAAGCTCCTACCTCATGCACTACTTACAACAATTATACCTAATTCCTCTAAGCAATGCATGGATTATTTTCAATAAAAGCCTCTGAAGCCCTTGATATTAAAGCATCTATGCACTCTGTCACTATTATGACACGAGCCCCGGTGGCAAAATAAGAGCTAGATTAAACAATCTAGCTCTTATTGGAAGTATTGTATCTATTGGTTATTTTTCTATTTGGATTTAAGAACTCTTTTCTTAAATGAGCTGAATTTTGAAATATATTTACTGGTATATAATAGAGCAATTATAAGCATTCCAAAAGCTAACCCCAAGCAAAAATCTGCAATATTTTTAGTAATACCAAGTCCAACTAAATCAGTATATTCCAAAATCATAAAAACAATAAAACTCACTACACCAATCCAGGAAAAAACATGTAATTTCCTCATCAGTTTTATTTTTTCATCATTAGTAAAATCAGCAACTTTCAATACAGTTTCTTTTAATTCTTCATTCATTTTTTCACTTCTCCTTTCCCCATCTAATAATTCTTCGAGATCCACATTATAATAATCTGCCAATTCAATAATTATGCATATATCTGGCAAGTTTGAGCCGGTTTCCCATCTGGATACGGTTCTATTGGATACACACATAATTTCTGCTAATTGTTCTTGGGTAATACTTTTCTCTCTACGAAGTTCTTTCATAAATTCGCCTATCTTCTTTTGATTCATTAATTTTTCCTCCTTTCTTTTTTAGGCTAAGGGAAATAAGTGAGATTTAACAGGACATAGATAAGGAAATAGCTTGTATTTCATAACTGGACACAAGATGTCTAGCTATTTTATTTGTACCAGTTCCATATGCTTCTATCGGTATCTGCCAGTTAGCATATGATATTACAAGTTTCTTAATCTTTGCTTTTGTAATTCTATGCAAAACCAAGTTAACTTTTAATAATAGTTCCTGAAGCCCTTGATACTAAAGCATTTATGCACCCTATCACTATTATGACACGCTCCTCTGTAGTATGCCATACATAGCCACCATGGGGGATTTTATCTTCATTGTCAAGACCAAAGGCTGCCAATTCCACTGCTTGCAGGGCATATACCTGATCGGGTCGCATTATCATATGTTTGCTGTTTTCTTCGTCTTCGTCGATAATTAAGTAGTCACCAACTAGCTGGTGAGCCATTGGTATCATTAGAAAACTGGCTATAACCTCTTTCCAATCGTTGATGGGTTATTGTCTCTATCTGCCCAGCCAAAGACAAACTTTGGATTAAAGTCATTTATAGTCTTTGGAGTTGCAAAATACCTTGTGGCTACTTCTGAAGTGACAACCATTATTTAGGAAAAAGCCATAAAGTTATTGGTATATTCGCCATCTCCATAGTATCTTTTAAACTGATAAAATGCCTCTGTTAAGGACTTGTCCGTTCTCTTTTGCTCAATATTAATTAAGGGTAAACCATTGATTAAAAGGACTATATCAAAACGGTTACCATTAGGTGTAGATACTTCACGGGCTATGGTATAGCTGGAATCACCACCGCTGACCTGTGCCTTTTTAAATATAGTCACTTAGTGTAAAATGATTGTAGGAAAAAAATAAAAGAGAATAACTCCTTATGTTATAATGCAAGTGCCAAAACCCACAAATAACAAAGAAAGGAATCATTCTCATGAATACTATTGTACATCAAATTATCGAAAAAATCATTAGTGGAAGTAACGAAAATTTAGAAAGTCTTTTTAAAAAGGATAAAGATATATCAACCTATATATTAAACACAAAAGGAATGTTAAATGGAATAGGGACAGATCTTGTCAAGATGGCATTAGAAATGGCAGATGAAATAGTCAAAGAATCAAGCAGCAGAAAAGAAAACTGGAATGTTCAAAGAAAAGCTGATGAGAAAGTATTATTAACACTGTTTGGAGAAGTTAATTATAAGCGAACCTATTATAAACATAAGCACAATAAGGAATATAGCTATCTATCAGATGAGATACTTTGCCTATCCCCTCATGAACGAATGGATGCTTCTCTTGAAGCAGAATTAATCACAAAAACCACCGATTTATCTTATGAAAAAAGTGGGAAAAGGTCAGCAACAAATTTACGTATTAGTAAACAAACAGTAATGAACAGTATTAGAAACTTAGGAGCGCTAGATTATGATGCATTGATCCCAACTACTAATTTGAAAGATCAAAAGAAGGTCAAAATTATATATATAGAAGCAGACGAAGACCATGTTGCTATGCAAGATGGTAGTAATAGACAGGTAAGATTAATCTATGTTCATGGAGGAAGAAAAAAACAAGCTCAGGGCGTACGCCGTGCAATAGTAAGTTCATCCGCATTGAAGTACGTGGAGTACATATACTCTACTTTTGTATATCGTGCATAATTTTCTAAAACACGGGGATAACTATGGAGAAGAGCATACTCCAATCCTAAATAGGAAATGACCTATTTAGGATTCTATCTAAGAATAGGTAAAACAAGGAATCCACACGAAGAATGGAAATAGTATTAAAGGTAATTTAAGATTTTAAGAAACAACTTATTAAAATGGGTTGAAAAAGTTCTAAGAAGAGTATATAATTAAGATGAAGTTATTAAAATGCATTTAAAAAGTTTAGGAGGGATCTTATGAAAGAATATTTTGAAGGTGTAAGTAAGATTCAATATGAAGGACCAAATTCTACTAATCCTTTAGCATTTAAATATTATGACCCAAATAAAGTAGTGGCAGGAAAACCAATGAAAGATCATTTTAGATTTGCCATGAGTTATTGGCACACTCTAACAGCTATGGGTACTGACGTATTTGGTGAAGGAACAGCCCAAAGACCTTGGGCGGGCAAAGAAGGAATGGAATTAGCTAAGGCAAGGGCTGAGGCAGGATTCGAATTTATGAGTAAACTAGGCATAGAGTATTTTTGTTTTCATGATCTTGATATTGCCCCAGAAGGTAACTCATTAGAAGAAAAATTTGCTTACTTAGATGAGATTTCCGATTATATTTTAGAGTTAATGCAAAAGACAGGTATAAAATGCTTATGGGGAACAACTAATGCATTTGGAAACCAAAGATTTGTTCATGGGGCATCTACCTCTCCTAATGCCGATGTATTTGCTATTGCTGCTGCACAGGTTAAAAAAGCAATGGATATTACCAAAAAGCTCGGTGGAGAAAACTATGTATTTTGGGGTGGAAGAGAAGGTTATGAAACCCTGCTTAATACGGATACAGCCTTGGAGCAAGATAATTATGCAAGATTTTTGCAAATGGCAGTGGATTATGCTAAGAAAATAGGTTTCACAGGACAATTCCTAATTGAGCCTAAACCAAAAGAGCCTACAAAACATCAATACGATTTTGACGTTATGACTGTTTTAGGTTTTCTCAGAAGATACAATTTACAAGATTATTTTAAGGTGAACATAGAAGCTAATCATGCGACATTGGCAGGCCACACATTCCAACACGAACTTAACTTTGCTAGAATCAACGGTGTATTGGGAAGTATCGATGCTAACCAAGGAGATGTAATGTTAGGCTGGGATACGGATCAATTCCCAACTAATATTTATGATGCAGTTTTAGCTATGTATGAAGTACTTAAAAATGAAGGTATAGCTCCGGGAGGATTTAACTTTGATGCTAAGGTAAGAAGGGGTTCCTTTGAGGTAGAAGACCTATTTATCGGATACATTGTTGGAATGGACACCTTTGCTAAGGGACTTATGGTAGCGGATCAAATGCTTTCTGATAAGGCATTAGAAAGTTTTGTAGAAGAAAGATATAAAAGTTACACAGAGGGTATCGGAAAGGATATCGTAGAAAATAAAGTTGGGTTTGAAGAATTAACAGCTCACGCTCTTAAAAATGATAAAGTTGTTAATAAATCTGGTAGGCAGGAAATGTTAGAAGATATCGTTAACAAATACATCTACACTGTATAATCCATTAAACATAGGGTCGTCTTCCATGGCGGCCCGTTTTATATCAAAGGTGAGGAGGAATATAATGATATTTTTGGGGATTGATTTAGGTACTTCTTCTGTAAAGGTATTGGCAGTAGACCAAGAAGGAAACATTCTAGGAGAAGCATCAAGGGAATATCTGGTACATTATCCTAAAAGCAATTGGGCGGAACAAAACCCTGAGGATTGGTGGGTTAATACCAAAGAAGCAATAAAAGAATTAATAAGTAAAAGCAATATCCCGTCTGATAAAGTCCGCTCCATAGGCTTTAGTGGTCAGATGCATGGATTGGTAGCTTTAGATGAAAGTAATAATGTGTTATTTCCTGCTATATTGTGGTGTGACCAAAGGACCACAGAAGAATGCGAGGATATTACCAATCATTTTGGACAGGAAAAATTAACAGAACTTGTAGGAAATAAAGCCTTAACTGGCTTTACTGCTCCTAAAATATTATGGGTTAAGAAAAATAAACAAGAGCTTTTTGAAAAAATTCGCCATATACTTCTTCCTAAAGATTATATTCGTTTTAAATTGACAGGAGATTATGCAACGGATGTTTCTGATGCCTCGGGAATGCTTCTTTTGGATGTTGAAAACAGAACTTGGTCCCAGGAAATGATAGAATACATGGGAATTGATAAGGATTGCCTCCCCAAATTGTATGAATCCTATGAAATAACAGGGAATCTCACAAAAGAGGTTAAAGAGGAACTAGGGTTAAGTGGAGATGTGTTAGTTGTTGGTGGGGCTGGAGATAATGCTGCTGGTGCTATAGGAACGGGGACTGTAAAAGAAGGGACTGTAATGGTTACCTTAGGAACATCTGGGGTTGTATTTGCCGCCCATGATGAGTATGCAGTAGATAGTAAAAACCGACTTCACGCTTTTTGTCATTCCAATGGAAAATATCATTCTATGGGGGTTATGCTTTCGGCAGCTAGTTGCCTTAAATGGTGGGTGGAAGAAGCAAATAAAGGAATGGATTTTGATGAACTTTTAAATGAAGCGGCGCTATCTAAGCTGGGATGTGACGGTGTAATATTCCTTCCCTATCTGATGGGAGAAAGAACCCCATATGCGGACCCTAATGCCAAGGGAACATTTTTAGGACTCTCTATGACGAGTACAAGGGGGGATATGACAAGGGCAGTTTTAGAAGGAGTTGCCTTTGGACTTCGAGATTCCCTTGAAATTTTGAAAGATATAAAGGTGAATATATCACAAATAATTGCCATTGGAGGGGGTTCAAAAAGCCCTCTTTGGAAACAAATTCTTGCAGATATTTTCGGTCAGACCATAGAAGAAATAAATACAAATCAAGGAGGAGCCCTAGGGGCTGCCATACTGGCAGGAGTAGGAGCAGGGGAATTTAAGACTATTGAAGAGGCCTGCACAAAGTTCATAAAGGTTGTTGGTTCGGTTAAACCTATAGATGAAAATGTAAAAAGATACAATAAAATTCATAAGATTTATACCAAAGCTTACGAATCCTTAAAGGATTGGTTTGAATTAAGTGCTAATATATAAATATAAAAGAAGATGATTTTTAAATCATCTTCTTTTGCTATAAATATATATTTGTTGAGTATCCAAGGTATGCTATAATTTAGTTATAACAAAATATCAATCACATAAACAAAACTTGGGGAGGAATAGTATGAAGGGCTTTCAATTTAGAATAAGGGGAAAGATGACTGTTTTTTTTGCCGCTCAGTTGTTGCTATCAGGGATTATAATTTTTATGTTTATTTGGAATGGCATTAATGAATTAAATGATTACAATATGAATAAACAACTTCAATCTATTATTGACTTAGAATACAAGATATTTTCCCGTCAGTTTGAAGGGGAATGGAATATAAAGAACGGTAACCTTTATAAGGGAGATATTCTTTTAGAAGGAGATAGCGAAGTAGTAGATGCTGTAAGTGGTGCTACAAAATATTCGGTTGCCCTATTTTCAGAGGATAAGGCTATAGTAACTTCCATTAAAGACTCTAGGATTTCAGGAAAAACCTTAGAAGAATTAGGAGCAAAAAGGGAAACTGTAATGGAAGAAGTTCCATTAGAAAACGGCACATATCAGGCAATGCATAAACCTATTTTTGATGGAGAACAAAATTTAATAGGGACTTTTAGCATATGGGTTTTAAAAGAAGATGTTACAGATATAAGTCGTAGGATATTAATGAAAATTATGATGATTACTTTAGTAACGATTCTTATAGTTATTACTGCCGCATTTGCCTTTGGAACTATAATTAATAAATCTCTTTCTAGGGTAATTAGGGATGTTTTAAAAATATCCAATGGGGATTATTCGATAGATACTAAAAAATATAATACCAGCAAAAGAGATGAGGTAGGGGATTTATCCCGAGCTATTGTAGAGATGAAGGAAAGACAAACTAATATATTGATAAATATGTCAGAAAATGCAGAGAAGATGAATACTTCTTCAAAAAATCTCCATGAAACTGCTGAAGTTATTACAGCCCAGGTAGAAGAAATTACTTCTTCTACAGAAGATATAGCCTCTGTTATGGAAGAAATTGATGCCTCTGTTATGGAAGTCAATAACACTAGTGCAATGGTTACGGATAATATTAGAAATTTAGCAGAAGACATAAAAGAAAGCAATTTTACAGTAGAACAGATTAAAGGCAGAGCGGAAAATATGAAAGAGGCATCACAAAGATCTCAGGAAGAGACCAGTATTATATACACACAAAAGCAAGAAAAGATTCTAGAAGGAATCAGAAAAGGAGCAATAGTAAAAGAAATAAAAAATATGGCCCAGCTTATTTCAAGCATTGCTCAGCAGACAAACCTTCTTGCCCTAAATGCCAGTATTGAGGCATCAAGAGCAGGGGAATCTGGTAGGGGATTTGCCGTTGTAGCGGAAGAAATTCGAGTTTTAGCAGAGCAATCAGCAAAAACGGTTACCAATATAGATATTATAATAACTGAAGTATATGAAGCTTTTGAAAGCCTTTCAAGTAGTGGTAAGGAAGTATTAGAATTCATCAATGAAAGGGTTATAAAAGATTATAATTTGATGCTTGAAACCAGCATACAATATCAATCAGACTCTAAATTAGTCGATGAATTGGTACAAAATTTCATACAAACTACACAGGAGATAGCTGCTTCAGTTGAACAGATAAAAGGACAAATACAAAATGTATCCCAAGCAATATCAACAGCTACTCACAATACCCAAAGCATTTCTTTCGGGTTGAGGGAGACCACTGCAACCGTAGAAGGTATAGAATCCGTTGCGGCAATGCAAGCAGAGCTAGGAGATAAATTAACAGCAATCTTAAGTGGATTTAAAGTGAATTAAGAAAAGGGTTTATACCTACTCCATAGGTATAAACCCCATTTTTTCATACATTGCATAGCTAATCTTATTGCTAATGGGAAGTTTATTATCCTTTTGGAACTTATGGATTGCCCCTTTCATTCCATCACCGTATTTCCCATCGCAATAGCCATTATAATAACCCAAATCATTTAGCCTTTTTTGTATCATGAGTACATCAGAACCCGCATCCCCAGGTTCTAACACCCTAAAGTAGTCCCCAAAGGGTCCTAGTATCCCCTTTACTATAGTAACTTTTGTCCCATGGGGAATCGTTTTTTTGAGTTCTTTTGCATCTTTATTTTTCATACGAATGCAGCCATGGGACATAGGTCTGCCAATAGACCAAGGCTCATCCGTACCATGAATACCATATTTACCCCAGGGTACATTAAATCCCATCCAGGTTCCTCCAAAGCCTTCTCCCCAATCGGCCTTAGATATAATGGTCCAGGTTCCAAGGGGAGAAGGGGTACTTTGTTTCCCGCCTGACACAGGATAAACCTTTATTACTTCTTGGTTTTTAAATATATACATTTTATAGTAATCTAAATCGATGTGAATGGAGTATGTGTTTTTGTTTTGCTTAGAAAGAGCATGATAAAGATGAGTATAATTATAACGGTAATACACCATGTCACATAAAATCAAGCCCAAAATTAAGACTGGTAAGATCTGTCTTAGCAATGACTTCATAAAATTCCCCCTTAATTTGGGTAAGGTTAAACATTATATGATATGAAAAAAGGGGGATGGTATAGAACCAAAAAAGACCAAAGTTTAATTTGGTCTCTAAATGTATTTCTTAACTATTCTTATATCTTTTCCAATTAGTTTTAATGCTTTGTAATTACCAAATACTCTAGAAACAATTCTTTCTGAATATTGATTTTGCCAGTTGTTTGGAGAGAGATTGGTGGAAATGATAGTATGTTTTTTGTCTAAAAGCCTGACGTTTAGGCAGTTGAATAATTCCGCTCCTGTAAGGGCTGTGGAAAATTCTGTGCCCAAGTCATCGATTATAAGTAAGTCAACCGTAAAAATCGAATCCAAATAGGCTTTAGAATCTTCTGTTTCTTTATCTTTATTAAATCTTGCCTGTTCAAAAAGTTTAAAAAGCTGGAAGGCTGTCAGATATATTACAGTCTTTCCCCTGTCCAAAAGGTCCTTGGCAATACAGTTACATAGGAAGGTTTTTCCAAGGCCGGGATCTCCATAAAATATAATATTATTAAATTGCTCGTCAAACTGTTCTACAAAGCGAATGCAGTGACTAAAAATCTGTCTTATGTTTTCCTGTGGGGATATACCCGTTTTAGGATCAATCTCCCTAGGGTAATATTCAAAATTAAAGGTATCAAAATTCTCTATGGACAAAATATCTTTTAAATTGGATTGGTCGTAGGCCATGTTAATAAGAGTTTGTTTTAGACAACTACATGGAATAGTATCAATATAGCCAGTATCCTTACAGGAGGAGCACTCATAAAAGGGTTTTAGATAGTTTTTATTGTATCCATTAGTATGTAGTAACTCTGCTTTTTCAATAATTAAATCTAGATTTTTTTGTTCAAGGGATTTTAGAAGTTCTTCAGCCTTTTCAGGATTTTGCAAAATTGTCTTGGAAATTTCTATTCCTGTAGAAGCTAAAACTTTATCAATTTGAAAGATGCGGGGGATTTTATTATAGATTTCTTCCTGTCTAAGTTTAAGTTGCTTAAGAGAATTATCTCTTTTAATTTCATAATTTCTTAAGATGTTTTTATATTGATTTTCTTTTATAGTCATTTATATTATCCCTCCCCAGAAAGCTCTTTCTTTAGATATTCCCTTTCTAATCTTTCCAGCTCCTCAAAATCCCATTCTCTTTGTTTAAAATTAACAAACTTACTAGGCTTATTGTAGTATGCCTTATTTTGTGTATTGTTTGAAGAAATATCAATTTGCATATTTTTCTTTTGCTGATACGCATTATCCAATATCCCTATGTCTTCTAGGGTTTTTACATTATTTTTATTCCAGCTTGTTATTATAGAATCAGTATATTGAAAACTTGGCTTTTGGGTTTGGGAAATTGTTCTTTTGCAGGCTTCTAGTATAATTTCCATTGGGGTATTTAAGTTTTTTATCCATTTATCCATAAGCTCTATTTCCAAAGGTGCAGGATCCCTATTAAGCCCAAAGGATTTCATTATTTGTCTATAATCTTTATTGAAAATCTTCATTCTATTTTTTGCTTTTTCAACCGTATTAATGCCTTCCTCGGCCCAAGTGATAGCTACCTTTTCGATATATCTAACGCTTCTATGGTTATTGGATATACAATGTTCAAGAACTAGTTCAATAACATCAAGGGGAAGTCTTAACCAATCATAAAGGCTATACAATACCCTTAAATCATTATGATTTAACATACGCCCAAGATACCTTTCTGCAATTTTGAAAAGTCTTGAGATTTCGGGGTTTTTCATATATATGGTTAATTCCTCAGGACTATAGTTTGGTTTTGTTTCAAGACGAATATGTACATTTGTATTTTCTGGGATAGTCTTGGATAAATCCTTCTTAAAATCTTCCTTGTTAGAGGTTTTAGGCATTTGATAAACAATATAGATAGTATCATCTTCGTTCCATTCAAATTCCATTAACCCTTGTTCTTTCCAATACTGGAATGCATTTATTACATCAGATTCTAAGAGGTCCAATCTCTCTGCCATTTCCTTTGAGGTAAGGGTTTGCTTTTGGTGATAACAAAATCTATATCCGTATAAATAGACCTTAACAAAGTTCCCATTGGCTTTAGGCATATAGCTATCTATAAATTCATTTGATATTGGAGTTGTAAATAAATCTAAGCTGTTTTTTATATTTAGAATTGCCACCACCATGCTCCTTTCTAAGGGGTAGAATTGTATTGATATTATAACACATAGTTTTAGTATTGTTTACAAAAGAAAATTTAGACTTTTAAAAGATTCATTAACAAAGATTATGTTAATAACTATGTGGATAATGTGGATAAGTATAAAATAAAATCTCTATTCATAGATAAAACTCCCAAAAGGCAGACCTTTTGGGAATTGAAACCAATGTAAAAATATGGAATGAAGGTATTTTGTTAAAAAGTTATTCACAAGAACTTATTTGTTTTTCTGTTGAAAACTTTGTGGATAATGTGGATAAGTTTAATCCTAGAAGGTCATCCCCAATAGTATTAACATCTCCAGCCCCCATAGTTATCAACAAGTCCCCGGGGACACAATTTTCTAAAATAAAGTTTTCTATATTTTCAAAGTCGGAAAAATAATAGGCTTCTTTACCAAGGATTTCTAATTCATTTAGTAAATCTTTAGAATGGATTTCACCCAAATCTTTTTCTCTAGCGGCATAGATATCAGTTAAAATTATTTTATCAGCTTCTTTTAAGGCTACGGCAAAATCTTTTAGAAAGGCCTTTGTTCTTGTATAAGTATGAGGCTGAAATACACACCAAAGAGTATTGTGAGGATAATGATTAGCAACTGCTAGGGTAGCTTTAATTTCAGTAGGATGATGGGCATAGTCATCTACCACAGTTACTCCTTTTAGGTTTCCTTTTATTTCGAATCTTTGGCAAGTCCCTGTATAGTTTTTTAAACCTCTTATAATATCTTCTATAGAAATATTTAGTATATATGCAGCGGCACAGGCAGCTAAGGCATTATAAATATTATGAATACCGGGAACACTTAAAGAAACTCTACCCATACATTTCCCGTCATAAAACAAGTCAAAACTTCCCCAAGCTTTTTCAGTATATTCGATATTAACGGCAGTCCACATTACCCTATTTGAATCCGTACCAAAAGTTATGATTTTGCAATTAACTTCATCTAGGATAGAATGAAGGTTCTCGATATCTCCGTTTATAATCAAGGCTCCACTTTCTGGTATTCTCTTAGCAAAGGTTATAAATGACTCTCTGATATGATTTATATCTTTAAAATAATCCAGATGATCTTCATCAACATTTAATATAATTCCTATATAAGGGTGAAGTTTAAGAAAACTATCATAATATTCGCAGGCTTCCGTGATAAAATATTCAGAGTTGCCAGTTCTTATATTTCCCTTTATAACATCTAAAATTCCACCTACAGATATGGTAGGATCCTTTTTAGCTTGTAATAAGATATGGGAAAGCATAGATGTAGTAGTAGTCTTTCCATGAGTTCCAGAGACAGCTATGCTATATGGAAAGTTTTTCATGATTTGCCCAAGAAGTTCAGCTCTATCTAATACCTTAAGATTTCTTTGTCTTGCTTCGATTAATTCAGGGTTATCGTCTTTAATAGCGGCAGTATGTACTACAAAATCTATATCGTTTTTAATATTCGAAGCTAAATGTCCTAGATGGAAATTCACCCCCACTTCCTCTAGGTGGTTGATTATTTTAGAATTCTTCATATCAGAGCCTGAAACCTTAAAGCCTTTTTTTAGAAGAATTTCCGCTAGGCCACTCATGCTAATACCGCCAATGCCTATAAAATGAACCTTTTGATTGACTTTATCAAAATTAATGTCTATCATAATATCCTCCATTCTGCCGCTGTGGCATAAATTCAAGAAATAGAATCAAAGATGAATAATTAAGTCTTCGAACTGTGAACCCTGTAATAAAATATATTTCAATTCCCAAACATATTATATGCTTTTTAAAGAATTCTATAAATACTTATAAATTTATATTATACTATATTCCCAAGAAAGAAAAAAGCAATACCCCAAATCTGAATATTTTATGGAAAAGGGTTTAAAATATTCGATATATTGGTGTATAATATATTAAAGGATTGTTTTCCTTTATAAATGGAAGGAGTATGAAAGTGAACCGAGTTCATAAGAATGAAAGAATAGGAACAATAATTAAAGTTCTTACAGAAAACCCCCAGAAAATATATACCTTAAATCAATTTGGGGATATGTTTCAATGCGCTAAATCTACTTTAAGTGAAGATATCGATATCATAAAAAGCCTATTTGAAAGATTCGAGTTAGGTGAAATTGAAACAGTTGCTGGGGCAGCCGGAGGCGTGCTTTATAAACCGGTTATGGCAAAGGAGCAGATTAAGGACTTTTGTATAGAACTTTGTGGGAACATTAATCAAACGGATAGAATTATCCCAGGGGGATATATATATCTTAACGATATTCTTTATTCACCGGACGTAAGTTATAATATAGGAAGGGCATTAGGTAGCTTTTTTCAAAATCAAACCTTTGATTATATTGTTACCATTGAGACAAAAGGCATACCCATTGGACTTATGACTGCTAGAGTATTAAATAAACCCCTAGTTGTCATAAGAAAGGAAGGGAAATTAACGGATGGGACAGCAATACATATGAATTATCTAAGTGGCTCATCTAAGAGGATTCAAACTATGTCTTTGGCAAAAAGGGCCATACCTAAGGGGTCTAAAGTTATTTTTATTGATGATTTTATGAAGGCTGGAGGAACAGCTAGAGGAGTTATTGACTTAATGAAGGAGTTTGAAGCGGAGGTAGTTGGGGTAGGTGTTCTAATGGCAACTAAAGAACCTGAAGAAAAACTCATTGAAGAATATGTAAACTTGTTAATCTTGGAAAAAGTAGACGAGGAGAAAAAAGAAGTTTTCGTACAATCTTATTTATAAGGCTACCATTTAGGCTGCCTTTTTATTTTTTTACTGCAGAGATATATAGAAATATAAAGTAAATTTGGATTGTTAAGATATAACATATTATGGTATTATATATATACATTAAAAATTTACAAATATAGATTTTAAATTGCTTCATTTAATGTTTAAAATCTATAAATAACAAGCAGAGGAAGTGGGGGCTATGCGTAAAAAGGAATTTATTGCCATGATACTAGCGGGGGGGCAAGGGAGTCGTTTAGGAATATTGACTAAAAATATTGCAAAGCCGGCGGTAACTTTTGGGGGTAAGTATAGGATTATCGATTTCGCCCTAAGTAACTGCATCAATTCGGGAATTGATACAGTCGGCGTTTTAACCCAGTATGAGCCATTGCGTCTAAATCAGCATATAGGAATTGGAATTCCCTGGGACCTAGACAGGAGAACAGGGGGGGTTACAATTTTATCTCCTTATGTAAATGAACAACAAGGGGCTTGGTTTTCTGGGACAGCCAATGCGATTTATCAAAATATAAAATTTATTGACGACTATAACCCAGAGTACGTTTTGATTCTTTCAGGAGATCATATATATAAGATGGATTATAGTAAGATGCTTGATTATCATAAGAAAAACAAATGTGATGCAACTATTGCAGTTTTGGAAGTACCCCTAGAAGAAGCTAGCCGTTTTGGGATTATGAACACAGGGGAAGGGGACCGCATTGTTGAATTCGAAGAAAAACCTAAGGAGCCAAAGAGCAATCTAGCTTCTATGGGGATTTATATATTTACTTGGAGTAAATTGAGGCAAGCTCTCATTGAAGACAATGCATGTAACCCGGACAGTGATTTTGGAAAGCATATCATTCCCCGAATGATAAATAATGGAGATTCACTTTTTGCTTATCGTTTCAAGGATTATTGGAAAGATGTAGGGACAATAGAATCCTATTGGCAGGCGAACATGGAGCTTATAGAAACCCTGCCTAGTTTTAATTTATACGAAGAATTCTGGAAGTTCTATACAAACCTAGATCACCAACCACCTCAATACATAGGAAGTGAAGCAGATATTCAAAGGAGTATTTTATCCGAAGGTTGTGAAGTTTACGGAGGAGTTTATAATTCTGTATTAGGCCCTGGGGTTGTTGTCGAAAGCGGCGTCGTTATAAAGGATTCCATTGTAATGGCCAATACCATAATCGGGAAAAACTCTACCCTTAATCATTGTATTGTGGCGGAAGATTGTATAATTGGTGAAAATACAAAAATTGGCGAAGGCGAAAATATTCTTAACCGAGATAAACCTAATATATATAGTACGGGTATTAGTGTTATTGGCGAACATACTAAGATTCCAAAGGAGACCTGGATCGGAAAGAATTGTGTAGTATACGGTAATACTAACGAAAACCATTATACAAAGGGAAGATTAGAAAGTGGATATTCTCTTGTTCTGGAAGGGGTGGAAGCATGAGAGCTATCGGAATAATACTAGCAGGGGGCAGAAGTGAACATCTAAAGGGACTAGCCACCAAGAGAGCTATTCCGGCTATGCCCATAGGAGGGTGTTATAGAACGGTAGACTTTAGTATGAGTAATATGTCTAATTCAGGGGTAAATAAGGTAGCAGTTATTACCCAATACAGTTCCCGTTCTCTTGTAGATCATTTATCCTCGGCAAAATGGTGGGATTTAGGGAGAAAACAAGGAGGACTTTTCGTATTTTCTCCTTACATTACCAGTGATAATCCCTTTGGATATAGAGGTACCGCTGATGCCATTTATAAAAATATAAATTTTTTAAAGAGAAGTAATGAGCCCTACGTGATTATTGCCTCTGGAGAGCATGTTTACAAGATGGATTTTGATAAAGTTTTAGAATACCACAAGGAAAGACAGGCGGATATTACGATTGTTTGCAAGGATATGAGGGATGAGGATATTTCAAATTATGGAGTAATGACATTAGATGAGAATAATAGATTAAAAGAATTTGAAGAAAAACCAATAGACCCCCAGACTAGTACCATATCCCTTGGTATTTATATTATACAAAGGACATTACTCATTAAGCTTTTGGAAGATATAAATTCTGAAAGTCGCTATGATTTTGTAAGTGATATTATCATACGATATAGGAGAAGACTTAGGATATATGGATATCCTTTCGAGGATTACTGGAGAAGCATAAGAACAATTCAAACATACTTTGATGCAAATATGGATTTCTTAAAGAAGGGTGTAAGGGACTTATTTCTAAAGCAGTATCCTTATATTACATCTAAAGTAAAGGATGAACCCCCAGCAAAGTATAACTACAGTTCTTCCGTAAGGAACAGTTTGGTGGGTGGAGGTTCAATTCTGAATGGATATGTAGAAGACTCGGTTTTGTTTAGGAAGGTTTTTACAGGGACAGATTCTACAATTAAAAATTCTGTCATAATGGAAGGAACATATATTGGAAATAATTGCAGGATAGAATATGCTATTTTAGATAAAGAAGTGGTGGTTTCTGACGGAAGGGAATTAATAGGAACTAGGGAAAAGCCTGTTATTTTGGAAAAGGGGAGCGTTATATAATACGCCATATATTATTTTGTAAAATTAGAATATATAAAACATATTGATATTTGGATAAATATGTTTTATAATAGTAGCATAAATTCCAAACGGTATCCGGGGGGCTACTCTAGGACCGCATCATGTTACAGAGAGGGGTTTACAAAAATGGAAATCACAGATATTCGCGTACGCAAAATCAACAAGGATGGTAAAATGAAGGCGGTTGTTTCTGTTACTTTTGATAACGAGTTTGTTGTACATGATATCAAAGTAATCGAAGGAGACAAAGGCCGTTTCATTGCAATGCCAAGTCGCAAGACTATGGATGGAGAATTTAGAGATATCGCTCATCCAATTAACTCCACAACAAGAGACAAAATCCAAACAGCAGTTTTGGAAAAATATGAAATGGTTCTTCTTTCAGAAGGAGAAGATATGGCAGGAGAAGAAATTGCTGCCGATATCGAATTGTAAGTAGTATATAGAATGGTGCCAGGCACTGCAGTTATGCAGTACTTAGCACCATTTATTTTTTTGTTGAAAAAATTTATTAAACGTGAGAGAATAAATAAGATACTATGAATCAAGGATGGGATATAAATGAAAAATTTAGAAGCAAAAGAATTATCAGCTCTTATTTTAGCTGCAGGTGAAGGAACTAGAATGAAATCTAAAAAATCAAAGGTTTTGCATAGGGTCTTGGGGAAAAGCCTAGTACAACATGTAATAGATGCTGCAAAATATGCAGGGAGTGGTAAAGTTTGCGTAGTGGTTGGATACAAAGGGGAAGAAGTTAAAAAAGAGATTGATGAGGCAGTAGAGTATGCCATACAAAGTGAAAGGTTAGGAACAGGCCATGCTGTAATGCAGGCTGATTCTTTTATCAAGGAGGATGGGGATATTCTTATATTATATGGGGATACTCCCCTTATTACAGGGGAAACCCTTAAAAATTTAATAGAAATTCATAGAAAGGAAGATAACGGGGTAACAATTTTGTCTGCATTGGTTGATGACCCCACGGGATATGGAAGAATTATAAGGGACAAAGATGGAAACTTTATAAAGAATGTAGAGCATAAGGATGCTACAAAAGAACAATTAAAGGTAAATGAAATCAACGGAGGCATGTACTGTTTTAAGTCTAAATTACTAAAAGAGGCCCTAGCAGAACTTACAAATGATAACACTCAAGGGGAATACTACCTAACAGATACTCTCCATATTATTCTTTCTAAGGGATATGGGGTAAATGCGGTAGTAGCTCAGGATAATAATGAAATACTAGGGGTTAATTCAAGGATACAATTAAGTGAAGTAACTCAGATTATGAAAAGGCGTATTAACAAAAGACATATGGAAGCAGGGGTTACTATCATAGACCCTGAAAACACTTATATAGAACCCGATGTAATTATCGGAATTGATACAATAATAAATCCGGGAAGTAGCCTTCAAGGAAATACCGTAATAGGTGAAGATAGTATTATAGGACCCAATACAAGGATATACAACTCTAAAATCGATAATAATGTCAATATTGAATCCAGTGTTATATTAGAAAGCAGTGTAGAATCAGAGACTACCATAGGGCCTTTTGCTTATATTAGACCAAATAGTAAGATAGGAAGTCATGTGAAAATAGGGGATTTTGTTGAAATAAAAAATGCAACCATAGGAGACAATACAAAGGTATCTCACCTAACTTATATAGGAGATGCAGACATAGGTAAAAAGGTTAATTTTGGATGCGGTACAGTGGTTGTAAACTATGATGGAAAAGATAAGCATAGAACCATTATACATGATGGAGCTTTTATAGGTTGTAATACCAATTTGATTTCACCGGTTACAATTCATAAAGAGGCATTTACTGCAGCAGGATCTACAATTACTGATGATGTACCTGAAAAAGCTTTGGGTATCGCTAGGGCAAGACAGATTAATAAAGAAAATTGGTTAGATAAAAAATAAAACCATAAAAGAATAATGTATAATGTATGAGAAATACACAAAAATAGAGAATGTCCTTTTTTAGTTCAAAAAGTTATGATATAATTGAGCCGAAATAATGAAGAGAAGCATCGGCAAAAATGGATAGATGCACTCAATGTATAAGGCTTCTCTTAGATAGATTCCAGTAAGATTAGTAACATTTATTAGGCTTTATAGGTGAGAATTTATAGGGGGCGCAGTATAAGGATTATTAATCTAAGGAGGATTTTTTGAAAAATGAGGAGTAGCAACAGTGAAATTAAAATTTTTTCGTGTAATGCCCATCCTAGTTTGGCGAGGGAAATCGCAAAGGAATTGGGATTGAAATTAGGGGCTTCAGAGGTTGGAAGATTCAGCGATGGAGAAATTTCTGTACGGATTGATGATAAGGTAAGAGGAGCGGACGTATTTATTATTCAGCCTACTTCTACTCCGGTGAATGAACATTTAATGGAACTGCTTATAATGATAGATGGATTAAGACGAGCTTCGGCGGGAAGAATTACTGCAGTTATACCTTATTATGGATATGCAAGACAGGATAGGAAAGCAAGGGCAAGAGACCCTATTAGTGCAAGATTAGTGGCGGATTTAATCCAAACTGCAGGGGCAGATAGGGTGCTCACAATGGATTTACATTGTGCCCAAATCCAGGGATTTTTTACTATCCCCTTAGACCACTTAGTGGGAATGCCTTTATTAACAAAGTATTATCTAGAAAAATATGAGAGTTTAGATGATTTTGTTGCAGTATCTCCGGATCTTGGGAGTGTAGGAAGAACACGAGCTTTTGCTACAAAATTAGATATACCTATAGCTATCATTGACAAGAGAAGACCAAAGGCTAATGTATCAGAAGTTATGAATATTATCGGAAATATAGAAGGGAAAAAAGTTATATTAGTAGATGATATGATAGACACTGCCGGGACGATTACAAATGCAGCCAATGCCCTAAGAGATAGAGGGGCAACAGAAGTGATGGCTTGCTGCACCCATCCGGTACTTTCAGGTCCTGCCATAGAAAGAATAGAGGATTCAGTTATTTCTGAGTTGCTTGTACTTAATACAATCAATCTGGTAGAAGAAAAAAGAACCCCCAAAATAATGGAAATTTCTGTTGCCGCAATTGTGGCAGATGCTATTAATAGAATTCATGAAGATTTATCAGTTTCGAAATTATTCGATTAAAACACCCTTACATTCAAGCCCTAGTATTACTAGGGCTATTTAATATTTAATAATATTAGAGAATTCATTTTTTATCACACGGAGGTGCACAATGTTTGCAATTATAGGTTTAGGAAATCCAGGGATGCAATATGCAGCGACTAGGCATAATGTTGGCTTTGAAGTTATTGAACGGTTTGCATATGAAAACAGTATTGATATAAATAAGAAAAAGCATAAGGCCCTAATTGGTGAGGGGCTAGTAGGAGGAAAGAAGGTAATCCTTGCAAAACCCCAAACCTATATGAATTTGAGTGGTCAAAGTGTTATAGAAATCATGAATTGGTATAAGGTGGAGAGAAGTCATATAATTATAATATATGATGATGTAAGCCTCCCCATAGGAAATATAAGAATCCGAACAAAAGGCAGTGCAGGGGGGCATAATGGGATAAAAAGTATTATAACCCATTTAAATTCTGATGAATTTTTGAGGGTGAAAGTAGGTGTAGGTGAAAAACCGCCAGGATGGGATTTAGCAGATTATGTACTAAGNCGCTTTGCTAAAAATGAAATAGGAGAAATAGTGGAGTGTGTTAAAATGGCATCTGAAGCCACTGATGCTATTTTAAAAGAGGGTATTAATAAGGCAATGAATAAGTATAATCAAAAAGCAAGGGAGTGATGGCTTGAATAATGCTAACTTTAACGGGATTATAGAACCACTTCTTGAACTGGATGTATATCAAAAGTTATTAGACAGCTTAAATAAACGGAAAACTCCTGTGCTTGTGACGGGGGTATTGGATTCCCAAAAGATACATCTTACTTACTCTTTGCAAAGTCATAGTAAAAGACCTGTCATTATTCTCACATCCGATGAACTTAAGGCAAAACAAATATACGAAGATATGCAATTTTTTTTAAAGGATAAAGTGCATTTATATCCTGCAAAAGACATTCTTTTTTATAGTGCAGATGTCCATAGTACAGATATAATAAAACAAAGGTTATATATCCTAAAGGAGTTAATAGAAGGGAAAAAGCCTATTATCATTTTATCTATTGAGGCTATGCTAGATAGACTGGTCAAAAAAGATATATTTAAATCATTTATCTTAAAACTAGAAGTAGGAAATATCATAAATATTAAAGAATTAACAAGACAACTGGTCTTAATGGGTTATGAGCATACAGAATTAGTAGAAAATCCTGGTCAATTTGCCCTTAGAGGGGGGATAGTAGATATTTACCCAGGGATATCCTCGACCCCTTTTAGAATGGAATTTTGGGATGATGAAATAGATTCCATAAGGGAAATGGATGCCCTTACTCAAAGGTCAATAGAAAAACTAAATAAAATAGAAATATTTCCGATGAGGGAATTGGTATTTACCGAGGAAATAATCGACCAAGGGATTTTTTCTATTGAGAAAGAAGCAAAAAATACATTTAAAAGATTAGAGGATAAGGGGTTTAGAGAACAAAAAGAAGCTCTTACTAAGACGATAGCAACCCTTATTGAGAAGTTGAAAAATCAGAAGTCTTTTCAAGGGATAGAAGGGTATATTAGATATTTTTATGAAGAAACGGTTACTATATCAGATTATCTGGATAAAGAAACAATTTTTATAATAGACGAACCTATTAGAATAAAGGAAAAGTCTAAAAAGGCTATACAAGAATTTGAGGAAAGTATGAAAGGGAGATTAGAAAAGGGGTATATTTTGCCCCTTCAACTAGAGGCCATTTTTGGGTATGAGGACATATTAAGCTCCATAGAGAAATTTGATATCGTTTTAATGAGTATGCTCACCCATACTATAAGGGATTTTAATATAAAGAATAATCTTCAGTTTCCTGTTAAATCTATGAATTCTTTTTATAGACAATTGGATGTTCTTGAAAAGGATATATTATTTTGGAAGCAAAAAAAATTTAGAATAATAATTCTCGCAGGACCCAAGAGTAAGGGTGAGAGACTTCAAAAAGAGCTATTAGAAAGAAATATTTTATGTAGCTATAGAAATGATTTATCAGACCCTATTGAAAAAGGAGAAATAGTTATTTCCCGTGGTAGCCTCCATAGGGGGTTTGAGTATGGGATGTTGGATTTTGTAATCATATCAGATAAAGAAGTTTTTGGCGAAGACAAGAAGAAGAAAAAGATAAAAAAGAAAAATAAATCGGCAAAGATAGAGAGATTTACTGATCTTTTGGTAGGGGACTATGTCGTTCATGAAAATCATGGTATTGGTGTATACCAAGGGATAGAGAAAATTATAACAGATAATATAAGCAAAGACTATCTAAAAATTCGTTACTCCGATAATGGAAATCTTTATGTGCCTATTAACCAGATGGACATAGTACAAAAATATATAGGGGCAGAAGGAAAAGGGCCCAAGATTAACAAACTTGGGGGAAATGAATGGTCAAAGGCAAAATCAAGGGTTAGAAGGGCTGTAGAAGAGTTAGCAAAAGAGCTTATAGTCTTATATGCCAAAAGACAAAATGAGAGAGGTCATAAATACAGTTTTGATACAGTTTGGCAGAAGGAATTTGAAGATATGTTTCCCTATGAGGAAACGGAAGACCAAAACAATGCTATAGAAGAAGTAAAAAGGGATTTGGAGAGTGAAAAAATAATGGATCGCCTCCTTTGTGGGGACGTTGGTTACGGCAAAACGGAAGTAGCAATAAGGGCAGCTTTTAAAGTGGTTCAGGATGGTAAACAAGTAGTATACTTAGTACCCACAACAATATTGGCACAACAACATTATAATACTTTCATGCAAAGAATGAAGGACTTTCCAATTAAGGTAGGACTATTATCCCGTTTTCGCACCCAAAAGGAGCAAAGGAAAACCATAGAAGGCCTAAAGAGGGGCATGGTTGACATAGTTATAGGGACCCATAGGCTTTTATCTAAGGATATAGTTTTTAAGGATTTAGGTATGTTGATTATAGATGAAGAACAGAGGTTTGGAGTAGCTGCCAAGGAAAAACTAAAGCATCTAAAAGAAAATGTAGACGTATTAACCCTAACAGCCACCCCAATTCCTAGGACCCTTCATATGAGTCTTATAGGTATTAGGGATATGAGTGTTTTGGAAGAACCGCCAGAAGAAAGATATCCGGTTCAAACCTATGTGATGGAATACAATCCAGAATTTGCAAAGGATGCCATTCGCCGTGAAATAGGAAGAAATGGACAGGTATATTATTTGCATAATCGTGTAAAAAATATTGATAAGGTAGCTGCTAAAATTCAAGAGTTAGTTCCGGAGGCAGTTGTAGCCTTTGCTCATGGACAGATGAGCGAAAGGGAATTAGAAAATATAATGATGGATTTTATAGATGGGGAAATAGATGTTTTAGTCTGTACCACCATTATAGAAACCGGTCTTGATATATCTAATGTCAATACGATTATCATTCAGGATGCAGATTATATGGGACTATCCCAACTTTATCAATTACGGGGAAGGGTAGGTCGTTCTAATCGAATTGCCTATGCCTATTTAATGTACCGAAAGGATAAAGTATTACAAGAGGGAGCAGAAAAAAGGCTTCAGGCAATCAGAGAATTTACGGAGTTTGGCTCGGGATTTAAAATAGCTTTACGGGACTTAGAAATAAGGGGGGCAGGCAATTTGCTTGGTTCTGAACAACATGGACATATGGATGCCGTAGGATACGACTTATACTGCAAGCTCCTAGAAGAGGCAGTAAAAAGAGAAAAGGGAGAAAAAATTAAAGAGTCTTTTGAAACTTTTATAGATATTAATATAGATGCTTATATTCCGATTAAATATATAAAAGATGAGTTGCAAAAACTAGATATATATAAAAAAATTGCAGCGATACAAGGGGAAAAGGATTATTATGATATTCAGGAGGAGATAGAAGACAGATATGGGGATTTGCCAAGAAGTGTACAGAACCTACTAGAAATATCTCTCATAAAATGGGAAGCTCATAATCTAGAATTATTATCTATTTCCCAAAAGAACCAAAACATTTCATTAATCTTCAAAGAGGATGCCCGAATGAATCCTATTAAAATTCCTGAACTCCTTAAAAAATACGGTAAAAGGCTTAGTTTTGCTGCAGATAAAAATCCGTATTTTGTATACCGATTGGTAGATGATAAAAGGGAAGAAGTTATCAGACATATTAAGAGTTTATTACAGGATTTGAAAGATTTGAAGTTAGTCTAGAAGTACATTATAATAAACATAGGAGATTTTAGTTTATAAAAGGGATGAGGTTGAAGTCATGAGTTATAAAAAGCAAATGATGGCTATATTATCCGTAATAGTGGTTATAGGTTTTTTCTTCACAGGATGCCAAAGATTCAATTTAAGCAAAGAAGAATATGTGGCGACTATCAACGGTGAAAAAATAGGCATAGAAGAGTACAATATCTACCTATGGAAAATCAAACAAGTATACCAAAGTGTCGGACAAGAAGATATTTGGGAAACCAAATTCGATGGGAAGCCAGCGGAGGAAGTTGCAAAAGAAAGGGCATTAGAAACTATTAAAAATATAAAAATTCAAGTACATGAAGCCAAAAAAATCAAACTATCTCTCACTGAGGAGGAAAAAAGTCAAGTAAAATTAGGTACAGATACATTAATAACTCAAGTTGGCGAAGAAGAAATGAATAGATTAGGAATTTCAAAACTGACCGTTGAAAAGGTCATGGAAGAAAATGTACTATGTGAAAGGTTATTTGTAGAGCTTACAAAGGATTTTGTAGGAAACAAAGAAGAATTTGAAAAGTTTTTCGAAGAAAATGGAGAAAACTTTAAAAAAGTGAAGGCAAAGCATATATTACTTAAGACCCATGATATAGTAGATGGGAAATTAACGACTCTCTCAGAAAAGGAACAAAAAGATGCGAAAAAGAAAGCAGATGAAGCCCTAGAAAGAGCGAAAAGTGGAGAAGATTTTAGTGATTTGGTGCAAGAATATTCCCAAGATGAGGCATCCCTTCCTACTAACGGGGAGTACACTTTTGGAAAAGGCGAAATGGATAAGAATTTTGAAGATGCTTCCTTTGCCTTGAAAACAGGGGAAATAAGTGATTTGGTAGAAAGCGCCTATGGATATCACATTATAAAATTAGAAGAGGAAATTGAACCTGATAAGGATATTATTGAAGACAATTATTATGAGATAAAAAAAGAGGAATTTTATAATTCAAGGGTACAAGAATGGGTAAATGATGCGGATCTTGAGATTAATGAAGAAGTATGGAAGACCATAAAAATTAAATGACAAATAAAAAAGCAGCTAAAAACTGCTTTTTTATTTGTCATTTTTAAAACAGAATAAAAATGGAAAACATGCATAAAAAAGTAATAATACATTCATACTACTAATGATATTATGAATGCTAGAAAACAAGGGAGGAATAGAATTTGAAAGCTACTGGAATCGTAAGAAGGATAGATGACCTAGGTAGAGTTGTTATCCCAAAAGAAATAAGAAGAACTCTTCGTATTAGGGAAGGAGATCCTCTTGAAATTTTTACTGGTCATGACGGACAAGTCATACTTAAAAAATATTCTCCGATAGGAGAACTGGGTACCTTTGCAAAAGAATATGCAGAAGCTTTATCCCAAACTACGGGGCTTATTACATGCATCGCTGATAAAGACCAGATTATTGCTGTTTCTGGGGGATCTAAGAAGGAATTCCTAGATAAAAATATTAGTCAGTCCCTAGAAAAGATTATTGATGAAAGAACAGTATTTGTTGCAACTAGGGATGAAGACAAATTTGTCCCCATAATAGCCGATGAATCTATGGGAAGTTATAACTCAGAACTTATATCCCCTATCATTGCAGAAGGTGATGTGATAGGAGCAGTAATATTATTATCCAATGAAAAGAACATGAAAATGGGAGAGGTAGAAACAAAAGTAGCACAATCGGCATCGGGTTTCTTAGGAAAACAAATGGAACAATAATGCAGATAGTAAATCTATCTGCATTTGCAAAAAGCCTGCAATTAAGACAATTTTACTATTTTCCTATTTTTTATTTTATGATATACTCATTTTAAAACCAAATGGAATGGTGAGAAATGCAGAAAAAAGAAAGATATAGTTATGATGATTTGCTGGAAATTATTAAAATTTTAAGAGGCAAGGACGGTTGTCCATGGGATATGGAGCAAACTCATGAAAGTCTTCTTTCTAATCTTCTTGAAGAAACCTACGAAGTAATAGACGCTATAAAAAAGAAGAATAAGGAAGCCTTGAAAGAGGAATTAGGGGATTTATTGCTCCAAGTCATATTCCATGCCAGAATTTCAGAAGAAGGTAATGAATTTAACATGGAAGATGTAGCTGATGGAATTTGTAAAAAGCTGATTCTGCGTCATCCCCATATTTTCGGTGATGTGGTTGCAAAATCCACAAAAAAGGTCTTACAAAACTGGGAGCAAATAAAGAAAGTAGAAAAAGGATATAAAAGCCAAACAGAAGTTTTAAAAAGTGTTCCAGAAGTGTTGCCGTCATTACTTAGGGCATATAAGGTTCAGTCTAAAGCAGCCCATGTAGGATTCGATTGGGATGATATTAAGGATGCTCTAGAGAAGGTAAATGAAGAATGGAATGAACTTATGGAAGCATACAAAAATGGAAATAATAACAATATAATAGAAGAATATGGTGATTTATTATTTTCTTTTGTAAATATTGCAAGATTTTTAAAAATAAATCCTGAATTCGCCTTGACAAATACAACAGAAAAGTTTATAAATAGATTTGAATACGTTGAAAATACTGCAATTTCTAAGGATAAAAGATTAGAAGATATGACTCTTGAAGAAATGGACAATTTGTGGGATGAGGCTAAACTCATATCTCCGTGAAAAGGTAGTATTTTGACTATAATATTTATTTACAAGAGTTTCATTGCATTATTTTAAAAAGAAATATGAGGAGGAAGGATTATGAACAAATCCGAATTAGTAACAGCAATGGCTGCGAAGGCTGAAATGAGCAAGAAAGACACAGAAAAAGTATTAAAAGCATTTGAAGAGGTAGTAACAGAAGAACTCGCTAACAATGGAAAAGTTCAACTGGTTGGATTCGGTACTTTTGATGTAGCAGAAAGAGCAGCAAGAGAAGGTAGAAATCCTCAAACAGGAGAAGTTATGCATATACCAGCTTCTAAAGCACCAAGATTTAAAGCTGGGAAGGTATTAAAAGACGCCGTAAATAAATAAAAACGCTCGCTGAGTTATTAGAATACATACTATAATTAAAAATCTACACTTTTATGAGTGTAGATTTTTTATATTAGGAGGATTGCTATGAGATTGGATAAATATCTTAAAGTTAGTCGGTTGATAAAAAGGAGAACCATCGCTAATGATGCCTGCAATTCCGGGAGAGTTTCGATTAATGGGAAAGAAGCAAAAGCTGGAACTCCTGTAAATGTGGGAGATATAATAGAAATAAGATTTGGAAGTAGTATTACAAAGGTGGAAGTTTTAGATGTGAGGGAGCACATAAGAAAAGAAGAAGCAGGTAATATGTATAAGCATCTATAGGTTTTTATCATCTTTTAATACAACCCCCAATATATATAAAGAGAAAGGATTATGAACTTTAACCTTTTATATACAAGGACACTACCTATAGTTAGGTTGATGAATATTATTAGGGATTATAAAAA
>JGI24708J26588_10000461_pt1 | contig 33304 bp, 28 predicted proteins | sample BioPla1DNA2_FD_26588 | JGI IMG/M metagenome (IMG submission 26588) | reverse complement strand
GTATTCAAGAATGAAACCTTTAAGATGAATCATGTCATTGGATTTTTCTTTCTAATTCTTGCTGTTTATTTCATATTTAAAAATTAAAATCACTCCCGGTTAAAACAGAGCATAACAAACAAAGCTACTTATGTTTTGTTATCTTTATACTAGACCATTCTACAGGAATGGTAGATTTTTTAATAATCATTTAATATTAGTATTATGGGCGGATTAGGTTTTTTATGGTCAGTTATTGTCGGCCTATTGGCTGGAGCTGTTGCAGGAAGAATAATGAAAGGGAAAGGCCTTGGTTTTTTTCTAAATCTCATCGTAGGCCTTATAGGTAGTGTTATCGGTGGTTGGGTTTATAATCTTCTGGGAGTCCAATCGACAGGAAGTGTATGGGGAACACTTGTCATGTCAACTATAGGTGCTATTGTATTGCTCTATATTTTATCTTTATTAAAAAAGAAATAGCTTCTCTCTATAAGCATTCTTTTGATAAAATATAATATAGTCTATTCCACACAATAAAAAACGCATATAAAAATAGAGCAACATGATTTTCTTGTTGCTCTATTTTATGACTCCACTAATCAAAAGATGACAAGTAAATATTAATATTTATCTAAAAGAAGAATCGCAAGACATCATTAAAGTTTGCCCATATAACCAAAGCAAATAAAATAAGCATACCTATAATCTGTGCTTGCTCCATAAACTGATCGCTTGGTTTACGACGAGCTATAATCTCATACAGCAAAAACATAACATGTCCCCCATCTAAAGCAGGAATTGGTAATATATTCATAAAAGCTAAAATTATAGATAAAAATGCTGTCATATACCAAAATTGGTACCAGTTCCATGTAGCAGGAAATATACTACCTATAGTACCAAACCCTCCTAATTGTTTTGCTCCTTCTTTAGAGAAAACATGCTTCATATTATTTACATAATTCTTCAATGTACTTACTCCATGTTTTGCACCTGCTGGAAGCGAACCTAAAAAGCTATACTCTTCTTCAACTAAAGGAAATAATTTATTTAACTGATTTGAAGCATAGACTCCTATCTGAAAAGCAGTATCAGTTTCTAATACTGTTTCATTATACACTCCGTTTCGGTAATACCCTAAGGTAATTAAATGAGGATTAATTCCCTCAGCTTCTAATTTTTCTTGTTGTGATTTTCTATCAATCATCTTAGTTCTAAAAGCTTGGAAAGATACTTTTTCCCCATCAAGAGACACAATACTATCACCACGTAATAATCCAGCTTCATAAGCTGGCATATCTACCATAACACTATCAAGTACATAAGGTATAGCCCATGAAGCAAAACCTGTATTCTCTGCTAATAATCTTTGCATCATATCTTCAGGAATATATACTGTTTTTTCTTTCCCTTGACGTAAAACTTTTACAATACGAGCATCTACAATTTTACTTAATGTTTCTCCATCAAAACGCTCAAAAGGAACATCATCAGCAGATAGTAATACATCTCCATCTTCAAAACCAACATCTTTAGCTACTTGAGAAAACTCCATTCCAAGAGGAGCTTTTTGTACAGGGATATACGAATCTCCCCAAGTAAACATAATCATAGCGTAAATAAACAGTGCCAACAAAAAGTTGAATAACACCCCACCTAACATAATAAGTAAACGCTGCCAGGCTGGTTTAGATCTAAACTCCCAAGGTTGTGGTGGCTTCTTCATTTGCTCAGAGTCCATAGACTCGTCAATCATACCAGCTATCTTTACATAACCTCCAAGAGGCAGCCAACCCAACACATATTCTGTTTCACTTTTCTTCGGTTTATAACTGAACAACTTAAACCAAGGATGAAAGAATATAGCAAATCGCTCTACCCTAACCTTAAATAATCTAGCAAAAAGAAAGTGCCCTCCTTCGTGTATAATAACGAGCAAAGACAAACTCAACACTAGCTGAAGTGCACGTATTAAAAATGTTTCCATTACTTAGTTCTCTTTTTTATAATATAACTGATTTTATTTCTTTTTAATCAACTCTAATGCAATCCGACGAGACTCTTTATCTGTCGTTACATAATCATCAAAAGTTGGTTTTTTAATGAAAGATACTCGTTCCATTACTTTCTCAATGATATCACTCATTTCTAGAAACCCAACTCTATCGTTTAGAAAAGCATCTACAACTACTTCATTTGCAGCATTAAGTACACAAGGAAGGTTTCCTCCTTGAGTCATAGCATAATAAGACAATTGTAAATTTCTAAATTTTTCAGAATCGGGTTCTTCAAATGTCAATGTATTATAATCAGCAAAACTTAACCTTGGGAAGGAAGAAGCTAATCGTTCAGGATAAGAAAAAGCATATTGTATCGGCACTCTCATATCGGGTAAGCCTAATTGAGCTTTAATAGAACTATCGGCGAATTGCACCATAGAATGCACAACCGATTGAGGGTGTACTACCACATCAATTTGATCTGGTTTTAATCCAAACAACCACTTCGCTTCAATCACTTCAAAACCTTTATTTATCATAGAGGCGGAATCTATAGTTATTTTATCCCCCATATCCCAATTAGGATGCTTCAAAGCTTGTTCCTTAGTTACTGTAGCTAATTTATCTTTAGAAAAATGTCGGAAAGGACCACCTGATGCAGTTAATATGATTTTTTCGACTGGGCTTTTCTCTCCTACAAGGCATTGAAAAATAGCTGAGTGTTCAGAATCAACGGGTAAAATAGGAACTCGATGTTCTGTCAAAGCTTCATTTATAAGATCACCAGCGACTACTAGTGTTTCTTTATTAGCTAATGCAATGGCTTTACCATGACGAATAGCATTCAAAGTAGGACGAAGCCCTGCTACTCCTACCATTGCAGTTAGTACAATATCTATTTCTTGCGATTCTACCACTTGACATAGGGCCTCTTTTCCAGCATAAACCTTAATCGGTAAATCAGCTAATGCCTCTTTCAGTGCGGTATATTTTGATTCATTCCCAATGACAACAACATCTGGATTGAACTTTCGAGCCTGTTGAACTAAAAGATCTACATTCTGATAAGCGGTTAATAGGTTAGCCTCGTAACGATCAGAATGCTCATCTATTACCGCTAAGGCTTGTGTTCCAATAGAGCCTGTTGACCCTAATATCGCAATCTGTTTTTTCTCTGTTTCTTTATACATAATTTAAAAAGCAATATAGTATTCTGGATTTACTGCTTGTCCTTTATACCATAATTCAAAATGCAAATGCGGACCAGTACTCAAGGTTCCTGTATCACCTACCAAAGCTATAACTTCACCTGCTTTTACCCTATCTCCTTGTTTCTTCAACAAGGAACCACAATGTTTATAAACAGACACAAAATCCTGATTATGTTGTATTTGTATCAAATAGCCAGTATCGGCAGTATAAGTACTTAATATTACAACTCCATCAAGAATTGCCACGATACTCTCATTTGCTGAAGCAGCGACATCAACTCCATAATGCTTTTTATCTGCATTAAAATGACCTGTGATTATGCCTGATGTAGGTCTAAAAAATTGCACACCCCCCAAATCTGTAGAAGCGGTAAAAGAGCTTAAATTATATTTTTCTCGCTCTTCATACTCTTTTCTAAAAGCCTCTTCTCTTTCAGTACGTTCTTTAATTGAATCCACACGCATAGTTGTCAAGGAATCGATAGAGTGCACGGAATCTACTTTAACTTCACCTCTGAAAATATCTTGGATATTAGTTATGTAAAGGTTTTGTTTTGCTACTATTTCCTGCAACGAATCTAAACGAAGTGCATTATTAACAATCTCTGCACGCACTTCACTATTTAAATAACCAGGTAAATAATTTCGCAAGGGAGTAAAAACAAGAATACAAGAAACAATAAAAAAAATCAAGAAAAGGATGGTGAACAACACAGAAAGTCCATTAAATTTGGATACACGAAGTTTTGCAACCTCTTCTAAAGTGTTTTCATTTAAGATAGTCAGCTTATACTTAAACCGAATATCCTTCCAAAAAGATTTCTTACGTTTCTTGTTTGACATACCTTTGAATAATAGCGTACAAAGGTAAGCATTTCAGTCTATTATCCCCCTTTTATTGAATGAATTTAACAGATATAAATCATTCTATAGAATCCAAATCAATCAGTCCTTCGGGTAAGTCAACATAAATAATTTCATTCTCCTGATCGATAGACAAAATAAGATTCTCATGAACAGGAATTAAAATTTCTCTATTCCCATGCTTAACAACAAACAATACATTTGAAGTCGTTTCATCTACATCATGAATTACACCTATATCTCCTTGAGTCTTGTCGGATATAGCAAAACCAATTATATCGTCATATGGATTATATTCAACTTCTTCTTCAACATGAGTATTTGGCAAGTACACACTAACTCCTATAAACCGGTTAGCATAAGCTAAATTATCCACTCGCTCAAACTTAACATAGCCTGTATTCCCACCACCTAAGCGATAAGATTCAATAAAAAAGGGGACTAGAATCCCCTCCATATCACAAATAATATAATCTGAGGGAATTGGGTTAAAAACGCCCCCCTCAAACTCTAATCTTAATTCTCCAGAAACCCCATGAGGTTTTGTGAAAAAACCTATTTTTACAACCTCCGATTTTTTGATCATATCCGTGTAATTCTAGCTCCTAAAGCATTTAAACGTCCTTCAATGTTTTGATAACCACGATCAATCTGATCTACATTATGAATGGTACTAATTCCTTCAGCACTTAATGCAGCAATTAGAAGAGCAATACCCGCACGAATATCTGGTGATGTCATGTTCCCGCCTCGCAAACGAAACTTATGATTATGTCCAATAACAACAGCACGATGAGGATCACATAATATAATTTGAGCGCCCATATCAATCAATTTATCTACAAAAAACAAACGACTTTCGAACATTTTTTGATGGATTAAAACACTCCCATTTGCTTGAGTAGCCACAACCAATAATACACTTAATAAATCAGGAGTTAATCCAGGCCAAGGAGCATCAGCAATAGTCATTATGGAACCATCGATAAACGATTCTATTTCATAGGTCTCTTGAGCTGGAATATGAATATCATCACCTTGTTGTTCCATTTTAATGCCCAATCGCCTAAAACTCTCAGGTATGATCCCTAAGTTATGATAACTCACATTTTTAATAGTAATATCACTATTAGTCATAGCTGCCATTCCAATAAAACTCCCCACCTCTATCATATCAGGTAACACAGTATGATCTGTACCTGTAAGCTCCTCAACACCTTCAATGGTTAACAAATTAGAGGCAATGCCACTGATTTTAGCCCCCATTCGATTAAGCATCTTACATAATTGTTGCAAATAGGGCTCACAAGCAGCATTGTAAATAGTAGTTGTTCCTTCTGCAAGTACAGAAGCCATAATTATATTTGCTGTACCAGTTACTGAGGCTTCATCTAAAAGCATATAAGCCCCTTTTAACTTATCAGCAGTAATTTCAAATATACCACGTAAAGCATCGTATCTAAACTCAGCACCTAAGCTTTTTATCCCCGCAAGGTGAGTATCAAGCCTGCGACGTCCGATTTTATCGCCTCCTGGTTTAGATATTATCGTTTTTCCAAAACGAGTTACCATAGGCCCTATTAACATGACCGACCCCCTTAGACTAGAGCATTTCTTGAGATACTCATCACTCTCCATATATTCTAGGTCCACCGACTCAGCTTTAAAACTATAAGATGACTCTCCTAACATGTCCACTTTAACGCCAATATCACGCATCAGTTGGATTAAGTTATTAACATCTAATATATTTGGTACATTGTGAACAACCACCTCTTCTTTGGTGAGTAATGTAGCACAAATAATTTGTAGAACTTCATTTTTAGCCCCTTGGGGATAGATATCCCCAGACAATTTGTGTCCGCCCTCAATAATAAATGATGCCATATGCTTATTAGAATTAATAGGTTAACGGAAATATTTAATAATCAGTAAACTATCGCCTTGATCCTCTGCGAGGATTATTTCTACCCCTGCGACCGTAACGATTCATTCGCTCTTCCATAATTTTTCGAATATCATCCGTTTCTTGCAGTTGTCCTTCGGAAAGCTCATATAAATCATTAGCTATTTTATCGTCTTCTACCGAATTGTTATTCCATGTGGAGAAAGTTTGTCGCATATGATTTAGAATCAATGCCACTAAGTTGTTTTTCTCATCTCCTTCTGGATACTTTATCGCCTCATCAATTAATCGCTCCACAGTTTTACCATAATGTCTATATCGGATAAAGGACTGCTGATAAGCAACAGGNTTTGGCTTTTCATAAAGCAACTCTTTTTTTACAATTTCATACGGATAATCTATATCCAATTTAAAATCAGACATCATTGCTAAATGATCCCACAACTTGTGTTTAAAATCAGGTACATCCCTTAAATGAGGAAACATATTCCCCATTATCTCAATTATTGTATTGGCACATAACTGTCTTTCATCACGATCATCAATTGTTAGCGCATGATCTACCATGTTCTGTACACTACGACCGTATTCAGGTAGTGCCATTCTTTTCTGTGAAGTATTATATTGCATAGTTCTATAAATATAGGAAATATCGTGACAATCACAAAAGTTTTTTCTTTGGTTTTGTCGCCACAAAATCTTTTAAGTAAAAAGGTTCAAAATAAGCTACGTCTTCAAACTCTTTATTTATCATTAACTGTTCTGCTAAAGGAAACATCCATTTAGCTAATGGTTTTATGTCCTCTAAGAAATGCGCATTAGGATGAGTAATTTTTTTCTTACACTTAGCAGCCCCATTTCCAAAAAAATAAATGGGATGTTCATCTAAAAAATCAAGGTAAGACTCTTCATCAATAATATCTGCTGAAACTCCTCTTTTTTCGTTTAGCCCTCTATCATATATTGCAGCATACACTTCCATACGACGTGCGTCTATCATAGGACATAATAAAGCATTTTCAGGAATTTCATCAGCCAGTAAAATAGGAACTGTCAAGACTTTCAATGTAGGAATAGCTAATAGTGGAATTTCACGTCCGTAACAAATACCTTTAGCCATAGAAACCCCTATTCTCAATCCAGTGTATGAGCCAGGACCACTACTAATAGCAACAGCATCTAATGGAATCCCTCTACTATCAATGAAAGAGAGAGCCTCATCCACAAAAACACCAAGTGATTCAGCATGATTTGGACCTTCAAAATCCTCTTTACTAAACAACTCATCTCCTAAGTCGCTAATTGCAACAGAACAAACTTCAGTAGAAGTTTCAATACTCAATATACATGACATAGATTAATAGCTTATTATTCACAAAGATAAGGGTTAATTGCTAAAAATCCGTTATTTTTGCACAAAAGTCACAACTATGATACAATCAATGACAGGATACGGTAAAGCTGTAGCCGAATTTTCAGATAAAAAAATCACCATTGAAATTAAATCCTTAAACAGCAAAGGACTTGATATATCCTCTCGAATAGCTCCCCTTTATAGAGAAAAGGAGATGGAAATACGTAAACAATTAGGATTAAAACTGAAGAGAGGAAAAATAGACTTCAGTCTTTGGATTGAAGTAAGAGAGGATGTTGATCAAGCGGCTCCAATTAATCAAGCTTTATTAACAAACTATTATAAACAAATCAATGAAATTTCAGAGACCCTAAATATTCCACTACCCGCAGATTGGTTTCAAATTTTACTAAAAATGCCAGAGGTAATGACTAAGGTGGAAATAAAAGAGCTTTCTGAAGATGAATGGAAAGTAGTTAAAACAACGATTGATAAAGCTATAGAACAACTCATTGACTTCCGCAAACAAGAGGGAGCTGCATTAGAGGATAAATTCAAAGGAAACATTCATAAAATCCAAAGCTTATTGACTCAAATAGAGCCTTTTGAAAAGGAGCGAATAGAAAAAGTTAGAGAGCGTCTAGTAGAAGCCTTAGAAAATATCCCCACAGTAGATTATGATAAAAATCGTCTTGAACAAGAATTAATCTATCACATTGAGCGTTTAGACGTAAATGAAGAAAAACAACGACTAACTAACCATTTGGATTATTTCATCAAAACCATGGATCAAGAAGTTGATCAAGGCAAAAAACTGGGTTTTATATCTCAAGAAATAGGTCGTGAAGTGAATACATTAGGTAGCAAATCAAACCATGCTACTATGCAAAAAATAGTAGTTCAAATGAAAGATGAACTAGAACAAATTAAAGAACAAGTTCTAAATACACTTTAAATAACAAACCAAACAAATAGCTATGGAGGGTAAACTGATCATTTTTTCTGCTCCTTCAGGTTCAGGAAAATCAACCATCATTAATTACTTACTAGAGAAAGATCTCAACTTAACTTTTTCTATCTCAGCAACAAGTCGTGCACCAAGGGGCAAAGAGCAACATGGAGTGGAGTATTACTTCCACACCCCCACCGAATTTAAAGAGAAAATTAACAACAATGAATTTCTTGAATACGAAGAGGTTTATACCGACTGCTTCTATGGAACCTTAAAAACAGAAGTTGAAAGTAAGCTTCAAGAGGGTAAAAATGTAATTTTTGATGTTGATGTTGTAGGTGGATGTAATATAAAAAACTATTTTGGAGATAAAGCACTTTCAATATTTATTCAACCTCCATCTATTGAAGAACTAGAAAAACGCCTGATAAACAGAAATACCGATACTCCCGAAGTAATAAGAAATAGAATTAATAAGGCTAAATATGAGTTGACTTTTGCTCCTCAATTTGATACTATTATAACAAATGATAAACTAGAGAAGGCTCAAAAAGAAGCTTATAATACCATTAAATCCTTCTTAGAAAAGTAAAACATGGAGGGTAAAGAAAAAAAAAGGATTGGTATCTTTGGTGGCTCATTTGATCCCATTCATCTAGGGCATCTTGCTTTAGCAAATTATATCTGCGAATACGAAGATATTGATGAACTATGGTTTATGCTAACTCCACAAAACCCTCTCAAAAAAGAAAGTACAGGAGCTAGTGAAGAACAACGCATGAATCTCATACAATTAGCTATTGATGACTACCCTCAATTCAAAGCTTCAGATTTTGAACTTCATTTAAAACCCCCATTCTATACAGCTAGAACTTTAGAAGAACTTAGAAAACGACATCCATCTATAGATTTTGTACTTATCATAGGGTCTGATAACTGGCTCAAATTTCAACAATGGAAAAATCCTGAGGAAATAAAAAAAAATCACTGTATTTTGATTTATCCTCGTCCTCAATTTCCTGTAAATATCGATACACTTCCACAAGGAGTTAAATTAATAAACTCACCTATATTTGAAGTTAGCTCAACAATGATACGTGAAGCTTTTCATCAAGGAAAAGAGCTTCCCTACTTCTTACATCCTAAGGTGTATCGAAAGATTAAAGAACAAGGTATGTATCAATCATAAATTAAATATTACACAACGACATAGGAAAATTAATAATATAAAAAGAGCCTCATGCGAGGCTCTTTTATTATGATACTATATTAATAAAGTTTTATAGCTTAATCTATTAATCCTCTATTTTTTAACATCGCATCTAATTTTGGCTCTGCTCCACGAAAGTTTTTATACATCTTCATAGGATCATCGCTACCTCCTCGTTCTAAAATCTGAGTACGGAATAAATGAGCCGTTTCTTGATCAAATATCCCATTCTCTTTAAATGCTTCAAAAGCATCATTATCTAATACATTAGCCCATGAATAACTATAATATCCAGCAGCGTATCCACCAATAATATGACCAAAATAAGTGGAGCGATAACGTGGCGCAATTTCAGGTATTAAGCCAAGTTTATCCATTGCTTCTTTCTCAAAAGCAATGATATCAAAGCTATCAATATCAGTCAAATTATGTAGCTCCATATCTAATAGGGACGCAGCTAATAATTCTGTCAGCATAAATCCTTGATTAAACGTACTTTGATTCTTTATTTTCTCAATTAATTCATCTGGAATAACCTCGCCCGTTTCATAATGCTTTGCATACAACTTTAACACCTCAGGTTCCATAGCCCAGTGCTCATTGATTTGAGAAGGTAATTCAACAAAGTCTCTAGGCACACTAGTTCCAGAAACACCTGCATAATTACACTGTGACAATAATCCATGCAATGCGTGTCCAAACTCATGGAATACTGTTTCCACTTCATCTAACGTTAACAGTGAGGGAGCATCACCAACAGGTCTTGATAAATTACAAACATTGCAAATTATAGGACGAATATCTCCTTTTTGACTTCTATAACTACTCATCCATGCACCAAATTTCTTTCCACTTCGTGGAAAATAATCTGCATAAAACAATCCTATTAAATCACCATTAGCATCACTAATCTCAAAAACTTGTACTTCAGGGTGATAAACGGGAACATTATCTAATCTTTTAAAAGTTAACCCATACAACTTATTAGCAACCATAAACACCCCATCTCTTACGTTTTCTAACTGAAAGTAAGGTTTTATCTCCTCTTCATCTAAGTCGTACTTCTCCTTACGCAACTTTTCTGTGTAAAACCACCAATCCCAAGGGGCTAAAGTCTCTCCATTCCCCTCTTTATCCATAAGGTTCTGTAATTCTTGAGCTTCTTTTTTAGCTTTAGGTAATGCATATGACCATAAGTTATTTAAAAAGTTCATTACTGTTTCTGAGTTCTTTGCCATGTTTGTGTCTAAAACAAAATTAGAGTAGCAGTCGAACCCTAATAGATTTGCTTTTTCTAATCTCAATTTAACCACATTAGTTATTATGCTTTTATTATCATACTTATCACCATTATTTCCTCTATTAATGTAAGCAGTGTATAACTTTTCACGTAAAGATCTATTTTCAGCATATTGTAAAACAGGCAAACGACTAGAGTTCTTCAACTTCAAAACATATTTACCGTCTAGCCCAGCCTCTTGGGCCTCCATTGCTGCACTTGCAATAAAATCATCCGATAAACCAGCTAGTTCCTCCTTGTTTTCAATAACAAGCTGATAATCGTTGTCTCCATAAAGTGTGTTGTTATTAAACTGTATCGCTAAAACCGAGAGCTCTTTATTAATTTCTCTTAAACGCTCTTGATCTGTTTCATTTAAGTTTGCACCTCTACGAACAAAGCTTTTATAAGTGTCTTCTAGTAAAGTTAATTGCTCAGTTGTTAAACTTTCTTCTTTACGCCCCTCGTACACCATTTTTATTTTCTCAAATAAATCTGCATTGAGATATATATTATCTCCATGCTCTGATAATTTTGGTGAAAGACTTAAGTAAATTTCATCTAATTCAGGGGTACTTTCTGCACTAGTCATATTAAAAAACACACCACTTACTCGATCCAATATAGGAGAACTATCATCTAACGCTCCAATAACATTTTCAAAAGTTGGATGCTCTTTAGAATTAATAATAGCTTCTATATTACGATTTTGCTCTTCCATTCCACAAACAAAAGCAGGTTCATAATGCTCAATACGAATTTCATCGAAAGGTGGAACACCATATTCTGTTTTAAAATCCTCTAAGAATGGATTTTTTTCATTTTTTGTTGTACAAGAATAAATCATACTACACAATAGTATAAAAACTGTAAGTTTTCTCATTTTTATATTACTTTATTTATTGTTTTTTTTTGCTACATAACACCAGATAGGATAGTGATCGGAAAAATCAATCGTTTGATCTACAGTACATTTATAAGATTGTAAATCTTTACTAATTAATATGTGGTCTATCCTAAAATAGAATTTATTTTGATTGTACGATATTCCTAACCCTTTTCCTGACTGTACAAAAGCATCATCCAATTTTTTCCTAAACGTTGTTAGGGGATAAGAAATTGGAGTATCGTTAAAATCCCCACAATGAATTAATGGATAATATTTAGCTGTTCTGATTTCATTTTTTATGCTATCTACTTGATTTGCTCTTATTGAAGAAGCCTCTGCTAACTTTTTAACTAACTGTTTTACACCACTTTTAACTTTTCTAGCCTCTGGAGCAGCTAACATATCCTCATAAACTACTTTATCTTCTCGAGTTAGTTTATTAGATTCTAAATGACTATTGATAACTGTTATTGTATCACTTTTTATAGCTAGTTCATATTTAACAGAACCATTATAAGCACTTTCGTAATGAATTACCTGATCTGACACAATAGGATATTTTGAAAAACAAGCAACTTGATTACCACTACTTTTTGCACCAACTTTATTTATTTTGAAAAAAGGGTACTCAACCAAAGCCGCGTTAACATCTTCTTGAGTCAACTTCTTTTCATTCGTGGACACATTATATTCTTGAAGACAAATAATATCAGCTTCACTCTCTTTTAAATAATTCAGTATTGGATTTTCACCCCCTTTTTTAAATGCACCATCAAAACCCATTACATTATATGAGAGTATTTTAAGATGTTGTTCTGGCACATCCTTTGAAACAATATGGATAGGTACATATGTTTTTATTTGAGAGAAACAAAGAACAAATCCTGTTATAGACAATAAAGAATATTTAAATTTTATAAATAACCAGAATAGAAAAAAAGAGACGTTAATAAGTAAAAACACAGGAAAAGTCAATCCAGCACAAGACAAAATAGGATACTTTACAGGATGTAAAAATGTACTATATGCACTAATAATTAATAATACAACAAATAGTATATTTACTGCTAAAATTAGCTTTCTTACAAACTGAGCTATATTCTTCATGTTCTTACTTTTTACTTGCATCAAATAACGACTTCTTCTCCTCTTCAGTTAAACTTACATAGCCCGACTTTTTTAATTTCTCTAAGATTCTATCAACTTCACCAGTTTTTTTATTTTGCTCTTCATTGTAATCATAATCCATCTGTCGTTTTCCTTTGTGGATTTTCATCTTAGGTTTCTTTTTTCTCAGCTTAAAAGGAGTAGAGAAAAAATGAACAATAGTATCGATTACTATGTTTACCCACCGAGTCCTGTCTTTTCCCTTAGGTAAACTAGCAGCAAACCAAAAACCTGCCAAAGCACCTCCTATATGTGCAATATGACCTCCTGCATTAGTTGAAGTCATAAAGAGCAGGTCTGATACAACCATAAAAATAGCTAAATACTTTAATGGAAAGCTTCCAAAAATAAATAAACGGATAGGGTAATTAGGTTCTCTATATGCTGTAGCCATAACAATGGCTAAAACAGACGCCGAAGCACCCACCAATATTGCACTTTCAACCATAGAGGAAAAATAAGGAAAAACATTATAAAAGAACATATACAAAAGTCCTCCACACATACCTCCTAAAAAATAGAGTCCCCTTAAATGAACAGCTGAAAAAAACCGCAAAAAGATTTGACCAAACCAATATAACCACAACATGTTAAATAGTAAGTGAAAAAAACCTGCATGCATAAACATGTAAGTTACAATTGACCATGGTTGGGTTAAGAAGCGCATAAAAGAAGAAGGAAAAGCTAAATATTGAAAAACCCCCTCAACACTCCTATTAAACAACATATAAGCAACCCCTAACAATGCAAACAATAGATAAACAGCTACGTTAGCATAAATAAAACGTAATACTATATTGGCCTTCTTAAATTGGTTCTTAATATCTTTTACAAACTCATCCATAAGATCGTTATATTATATCACAGATAATACCCTTTTCTTCTCCAATAGCGAATTAAAATAAACCCAAATATCATACCTCCAAGGTGTGCAAAATGGGCTACATTATCTCCTTGATGATTAGCTAAACCTAAATACAACTCTAATACAGCATATCCTATAACAAAATATTTAGCTTTAATTGGCACAGGAATAGGGAAAATAAATAATGACTGATTGGGAAAAAGCATACCAAAAGCAAGTAGAATACCATAAACTGCACCTGAAGCCCCTACAGTTGTCATCAAATTGAGATATTCCCTCATAGGAATGACAGCATGTCCTATATTTACATTATCATACGTAGATAAAACAAATTCATAATGAACAAGTTGTACTATTTCTTGGACTAATCCTGCCCCAACTCCACAAACTAAATAGTAAATTAAAAAACGTTTGGCTCCCCACACCTGCTCTAATATTCTACCAAACATCCACACAGCAAACATGTTAAAGAATATATGACTAAATCCCCCATGTAAAAACATATAGCTTACTAACTGAATAGGATTAAAATCCTCCGCTAAAAAAAAGTGTAACCCTAAAATTTTTATTAAATCTATCCCATAGCTGTCAGCAACTATTGTAGCAAAGAAAAATAAAAAGTTTATTATTAATAGGTTCTTTGTTATTTTAGGCATGCTTGTTATTTTATATTTAAATTAATCAAGATCTAACTACTTTCATTTTAAATGAAATACAAAAATAAGAATAAAAAATGGGCTAAGAGAAAAAAGGGATGCTAAATTCTTTTATTTTAGGGCTTTGCATGCTTTTAACACCTATATTATTTGTATTTTTGAATTGTTACTTTATATTTGTGAAAGACATTAATTTTAAATCCTATTATAAAAAACATTTTAACCTTTAATTATTATGAACAAAGCAGAACTTATTAGTGCAATGGCTGAAGAATCAGGATTAACTAAGGCTGATTCAAAAAGAGCTTTAGATGCATTTATTTCAACGGTAACAAAAACCTTAGGTAAAGGTGAAAAAGTATCATTAGTTGGTTTTGGTTCATTTTCTGTTGCACAACGAAATGCTCGTAGAGGAATTAATCCAGCAACGAAAGAACCTATTCAAATACCCGCTAAAAAAGTGGCTCGATTTAAGCCTGGTTCTGAGTTGGCAAATGCTGTAGAATAATACTTTCAAATTATTAAAAAATATAAAAGAAAAGAGGGGACTGTAAAATGTCCCTTTTTTTATATCTTTGTCCGAAGAAAAAGCTGATTAATATGAAGATAGAAGACCTATTAACACGTTCTATTTGCCAAGGGCTGAAAGAACTATACGGCCAAGAGCCTAAAACAGACCAAATACAATTTCAAAAAACCAAAAGAGAATTTGAGGGCCATATCACTTTAGTTGTATTTCCACTTCTCAAACTATCTAAAAAGAAACCAGAGGATACCGGACAAGAAATTGGAGCATACTTAGAAAAAAACTGTACTGCTGTTAAGTCTTTCAATGTAATAAAAGGATTTCTAAATCTATCTATTGCTTCAACCTCATGGGTTGAATTACTACTGAACATTGATTCAGATGACAATTATGGATTTAAAGAAGTTACTAAAGATTCTCCTTTAGTTATGATTGAGTACTCATCTCCTAATACTAATAAACCCCTACATTTGGGTCATGTTCGAAACAACCTATTAGGACATGCTTTAGCTAAAATCAATGAAGCTGTAGGTAATAAAGTAGTTAAGACTAATATAGTTAATGATCGGGGTATTCATATTTGTAAATCTATGTTAGCTTGGAAAAAATATGGAAAAGGAGAAACTCCCGAATCATCTGGAAAAAAAGGGGATCATCTTGTGGGAGACTATTATGTATCTTTTGATCAACATTACAAAAGTGAAATCGAAGAGCTAAAAAATAAAGGGCTTTCACAAGAAGAAGCAGAAGAACAATCTACCTTAATGAAAGAAGCTCGCGATATGCTCATAAAATGGGAGCAGGGGGATAAAGAAATTCGCTCTTTATGGAACATGATGAATGACTGGGTTTATAAAGGATTTGATGAAACATACAAAAAACTAGGTGTAAACTTTGATAAAATATACTACGAGTCGGAAACCTATTTGGTTGGAAGAGATGAAGTAATTAAAGGACTTAAAAAAGATCTTTTTTATAAAAAAGAAGATGGTTCAGTTTGGGTGGACTTAAACAATGAAGGACTAGATCAAAAAATCCTTCTTCGTGCTGATGGAACTTCAGTATATATGACACAAGACATTGGTACAGCTAAGCTTCGTTTTGAAGATTTCCCTATTGATAAAATGATCTATGTTGTTGGTAATGAACAAAACTATCATTTTCAGGTACTTTCTGTTATTCTAGATAAATTAGGATTTGAATGGGGTAAAGATTTAGTCCACTTTTCTTATGGAATGGTAGAACTACCTGAAGGAAAAATGAAGTCACGTGAAGGTACTGTTGTAGATGCCGATGACCTTGTTGAAGAGATGATTCAAACAGCTAAAGACTCATCAATAGAACTAGGTAGACTAGATAACTATACCGAACAAGAGATCGATGAAGTTGCTCGTATAGTTGGATTAGGAGCTCTTAAATACTTTATACTAAAAGTCGATGCAAGAAAAAACATGACTTTCAATCCTAAAGAATCAATCGATTTTAATGGAAATACAGGACCATTTATCCAATATACTCATGCACGCATCTGCTCAATCTTTAGAAATGCTGAGAAAATGAATCTCAACTACGAAAGTGTAAAACAATGTATTGAGAATGTTGAGTTGAATGCTAAAGAAATGAATTTAATTCAGCAGCTTGCAGATTTTGAAATCATTGTAGAACAGGCAGCTAATGAATATAATCCTTCTTTGATTGCAAACTATACATATGATCTAGTTAAGGAATACAATCAATTCTACCACGAGTACAGCATCTTACATGAAGAGGACGAAAACACACGAAACCTCCGATTAATACTATCAGCTAATGTAGCAAAAACTATTCGTCACGGAATGGATTTACTTGGTATTGAAGTCCCTGAACGAATGTAAAATAGATTACTATGTTTTCAAAAGAAACCTACCAGCAACGTCGAGCCTTGCTGAAGAAAAAAATTGGCTCTGGACTACTCTTGTTTTTAGGAAATGACGATTACGGATTAAATTATGCAGATAATACCTTCCGATATCGTCAAGATTCTAGCTTCCTCTATTACTTTGGATTATCCTATGCTGGGCTTTCTGCTGTAATAGATATTGATAATGACAAAGAAATCATTTTCGGAAATGAGCTAACAATAGATGATATTGTATGGATGGGAATACAGCCCACATTAAAAGAAAAAAGTAGCTTAGTAGGTATCACTTATACTCAACCTAGTGTCGACTTAAAAAAATACCTGAATGATGCCACAGTAAAAGGTCAAATAATACACTTCCTTCCCCCTTATCGAGCAGAACACCAAATCAAACTAATGAATTGGCTTAATTTACCCATAGAACGTCAAAAAGCTTCTGTTGATTTTATTAAAGCTGTTGTGGACCAACGTAAAAATAAAACCGATGAGGAAATTAAAGAGATTGAAAAAGCCTGTAATGTAACCTCAGATATGCACTTAACGGCAATGAGAATGTTGAGACCTGGACAATACGAATATGAAGTCGTTGCAGCTATGGAAAAAGTTGTAAAAGACGCTAATTATGAGGTATCCTTTGCAACTATTGCCACAATCAATGGACAGACTTTACACAATCATTATCATGGAAACAAAGTGAAAGAAGATCAATTGTTCTTGATTGATGCCGGAGCAGAAACAGAAATGGGTTATGCTGGAGATATGTCATCTACAATACCTGTCTCTAAAACTTTTTCTCAACGCCAACGTGAAGTTTATGAAGTCCAAAACAACATGCACTTAGCATCTGTAAATGCACTAAAACCGGGAATACGATTTGAAGAAGTTTACGATCTTTCCGCTGAAGTTATGGTTGATGGACTTAAAGAGTTGGGATTAATGAAAGGTAATGCCAAAGAGGCTGTAAAAGAAGGAGCACACGCTCTATTTTATCCTCACGGCTTAGGACACATGATGGGACTTGATGTTCATGATATGGAAAACCTGGGTGAAGAATGGGTGGGTTACAATGGCGAACCTAAAAGCACTCAATTTGGACGCAAATCACTTCGTTTAGCTCGTCCTCTTGAAGAAGGTTTTGTTCTTACCATAGAACCAGGTATATACTTCATTCCTGAGCTTATTGACCAATGGAAAAACAAAGGTCTCTATAAAGATTTTATTAATTACGATAAAGTAGAAACCTTTAAAGATTTTGGAGGAATAAGAAATGAAGAAAATTACCTAATTACAAAAGAAGGCTCTCGTAGATTGGGTAAAAAGATTCCATTGACTCCTAAAGAAGTTGAAGATTTAAGATAAATACATCTAACAGGACTATTATAGCAAACAAGGCTCTTATCAATAATTAAGAGCCTTGTTTTTGCAGAAAATAAAGCTTTTCAGGTCCTCCTAAACCATTTTTTTCGTGTAAAAAAACATCGTTATGAAAACGACAATAGACGTTAAAATAACTCCAGTAAAAACCCCAAGTCAAGGATTAAGTTTTAATAATTGAAAACACGCAGACAGGTGAAGTGTATGCAACAAAAGTAAAAGATTCGTTACAACATAAGCTATCATAGGATTCTGACCCACTAACATGACTAAAATAGAAGTCAAAAACTCTTCCTCCAGCATACCCTCATGCTTGTACTGAATAAGAAAAATCAAAATAAATGCACTACGCTTATCCCTTGAGGAACCTACTTTGGTGATTTAAATGGCATATCCTCGTAAATCATCAAAAGCATATGATTTATTCTTTATCTATATTATTATGTGATATAATTCAAAAGATTCAAAGCGCTATTATAGTGTGTTTGCATCTTTCTTGTTCTCAATTTCTTGAATATACACATTTCCAAAACGGTCGACCACCTTAACTTTAATTGAACGACTTTTCACTTTTGGAATTGCGAAAAACAGATGATCTGTAAGAGCATAACCAATGCCAGGGTGGTTAAAGTTCTCCTTATTCTTATTCACATAATTATATATTGAAGAATCATACCCTCTGAATTGTTCCATCTCTCCCATTTTCACCCCATCCTCATACCAATAGATCTTCCAACTTGGATCATAATTCCAAACATTTACAACAATCGCCTCTTCCTTATGACTGTTCGATCCTACTGGATAAACATTAAATTGATGCTCTTTACTCTTACCTATAGGCTTAAAATACCACTCCACATTATCTCCATCTACCTCATAGACACCATATCCACGAGGAGAACCATCCCAACTCCAAGGTGCCATCCAAAAGAACCCCCCTAATGAGGTATGAACATGCTCAAAAATAGTCTTATTTATTTCATAATTCTCGGTGTAGTGTTCATGCCCTGAAAATAGATGTACATTAAAAGGCTCTAACATTTTATAAAATGCACTTCTATTTTGCAACACTTTATTCATTTGCTCCTTGTGAAACGCACCATTTCGTGCATCAGGTGAATAGGTTGGTATATGCATAGTTATAATTACAGTAGATCCCTCAGCTAAAGTTTTTAAATCCTGCTCTAACCATGCGAATTGTCTTTCATCAAGATAACCTATAGAGCTTCCTCCTCGACCAATATAGAATGCATTATCGAGGACTATATAGTGAATATCTCCTCTATTAAAGGAATAATATGTAGGACCGAAATATCGATTATAAGTTTTTTTTGAAGAGTAATTTGTTCTAGAATTAGTATCCATATCATGATTCCCCACAGCATAGAAAAATGGAACTCCAATACTATTAATAGTCCTTTTTATAGGCTCATAAAGCGTATCAGCATCTTTCAACCAACCTATCATATCCCCAGCAACTAATCCATGTGCCGGTACATCTTTATAGTTTAAAGAAAGTAACTCCTTCACATCATCTGCAGCCTCTTGTAGCTCAGGAATTTCATCCAAATAATATACTTGAGGATCAGCCCAAACTATTGTCACATGCTGTTTTTCTTCTTCTTTCTTTCGCTTTAATTCAAAATTGACAATCTGTTTAGAACTATACTCTTCTGGAACTTTTCTAAAAAAATGAGGAGCATTATCTTTAAATGGCACTTCATAACCAGAGGGGATACTAATGAACACATAATTAGCTTCTGCCGTACTCAATAACTGATATACTCCTTTATTATTTGTTTGAACTATATTTAACCCATCAGATACAGAAACATTTGCTATTCCTCTTCCAGATATATCTTGAACTCTACCTCTAAAGGTTATGTTTCTTATATCAACTTGTGCCATCATTCCACTTACAGTAAAAAAGGCCATAAGAAACCATATAGATACTACTCTACTCTTTAATTCCATTTTTTCTCTAACATAATAATAAAACTAAGATCAAGGAAGGAATATTTAAAATAAAAGGAAATAAACAAACTGATTATTAAAATACATGAGATAAACCCAACAGTAAAAAATAATCTCATTATTCCATTCAAGAATAGGTATAACAAATAAAAGGAAAAGGCTAATTCAATTAAGAATTAGCCTTTCAAAATTTATAACTCTGTAACGAATCAAAAAAGAGAAACTCTATTTTAATCGCCAATCATAACCATCTTTGGTGTCATTGATCTCAAATCCTAATGCAGTTAACTGATCTCTTATATAATCCGATGTATCCCAATCTTTATTGGCTTTAGCCTTCATTCGTTGATCTAAAAGCATATCCACCGCCTTTGAAAAAGCTTCTTCGCGAGATTCATCTTGTGCAACCTCCTGTTTCATACCCATGATTTCAAAGAAAAACACTTGAAATATCTCTTGTAATAATTCCAAATCAGTAGGATCAATTTTTTGTTTTCCACTTATAATTTGGTTAATAATTTTAGCTCCTTCAAAAAGATGCGAAATAAGAATAGGAGTATTTAAGTCGTCATTCATAGCCTCATAACACTTCTCTTTAAGTCCCTTAATATCTACATCAGAGACTTCAGAAGGTATTATTTTATCCATACTATTAATAGCCTCTAATAATCTATCGAGTCCTTTCTCGGAAGCCATTAAAGCCTCATTGCTAAAATCCACAGGACTCCTATAATGAGCTTGTAAAATAAAGAATCGAATAGTCATTGGACTATACGCTTTAGCTAATAATTCATGAGACCCTTCAAAAAACTCATCAAGCATAATAAAGTTACCTAATGATTTGCCCATCTTTGTTCCATTCACAGTGATCATATTATTATGCATCCAATAACGTACCATATCATCACCTTGTGAAGCTACAGCTTGTGCAATTTCACACTCATGGTGTGGGAAAATTAAATCCATACCCCCACCATGAATATCAAAGTACTCACCTAAATATTTTCGTCCCATAGCAGTACATTCACAATGCCAACCAGGAAAACCATCACTCCAAGGAGAAGGCCATCGCATAATATGCTCAGGTTCTGCACGTTTCCATAAAGCAAAGTCAACAGGGTTTCTTTTTTCATCTTGACCATCTAACTCTCTTGAAGTATTCAATACATCTTCTAGATTTCTTCCTGAAAGTTTTCCATAATGGTAATCCTTATTATACTTTGTCACATCAAAATAAACAGAACCATTACTCTCATAAGCATAACCCTTATCTAAAATCTCTTGAACTAACTGAATTTGCTCAATTATATGTCCTGATGCTAAAGGTTCAATACTTGGAGGTAGAACATTTAATTCATCCATCGTTCTTCTATAACGAGTCATATAAAATTGAACAACCTCCATAGGTTCTAGTTTTTCTAGCCTTGCTTTCTTTGCTATTTTATCCTCACCTTCATCAGCATCATCCTCTAAGTGTCCTACATCAGTAATATTTCTTACATAACGAACTTTATATCCCAAGTGCGTTAAGTAACGAAATAAAATATCAAATGTTATTGCAGGTCGAGCATGTCCTAAATGGGCATCACCATAGACTGTGGGACCACAAACATACATGCCTACATGGGGTGCATGTAAGGGGACAAACTTCTCTTTTTTACGAGTAAGTGTATTATAAATTGTCAATTGATGTTCCATTCTACTATCTTTTATCTATATCTTAATAAATCTTATTGCTTACTATTTAATTTCAACATTTCCTCAATATATTTTCTTGAGTTACTCAAGCGGGGTACCTTATGTTGACCTCCCAATTTTCCCTTCTTAGCCAACCAATCATAAAACAAGCCTTTTCTAGCAACTATAAGCTCTAAAGGTTGTAACGCTATATCTTTAGATCGCTTGGCCTCATAATCTGAGTTCAACTCTTTCAAAGCTTGATCTAATATCATAGCAAACTTATCCACAGAGTCTGGCATTTTTTCAAATTCTATTAACCATTGATGTCTACATTTAGCATTTTCATCCATATACACAGGTGCAGCAGAATATTCTGCAACTAAAGCTCCTGTTTCCTTGCAAGCTTTTGCCAATCCATTTTCTGCATTATCAATGATTAATTCTTCTCCAAACGCATTAATAAAGTGCTTTGTTCTACCCGTTATGATAAACTTGTAAGGATTACTGCTTGTGAACTTAATCGTATCTCCAATCATATATCTCCACAAACCACTCGAGGTTGAAATTACTAAAGCATAATTCTTATTCAATTCAACTTCAGATATGGATAATACTTTTGGATTTTCTTCTTCTACTTCTTCTAAAGGAATAAACTCATAGAATATATCATAATCAATCATTAATAGCATAGCCGGATCTGATAGATCATTTTGAGTTCCAAAAAAACCTTCTGATGCATTATAAGTTTCTACATAATGCATTTTTGGTGTTTTTATAATTTGATTATACTGCTCACGATAAGGAGTAAAAGCAACTCCCCCATGAAAAAACACCTCTAAGTTAGGCCAAATATCCTCTACTTTAGTCTTACCTCGTTCTTCTAAAATGCGCTTTAGTACAACCAACATCCAAGACGGAACTCCCGATAGGTTAGTAACATTTTGGTTTATTGTAGAATTTACAATAGCCTCAATTTTTGATTCCCACTCATCCATTAAAGCTATCTTTTTGCTCGGTACACGGACCAGATTTACTAACGGATTTATATTTTCAATTAAAATTGCCGACAAGTCACCAATTAAATTATTAGCAAACGGCTGACTAGGTGCATGACTCCCACCAAGAATCAGTCCTTTACCCGAGAACATTTTACTTTGTGGATTCATCTTTAAATAAAGAGTCACTACATCTTGTCCTCCTTTGTAATGAATATTCTTTAATGACTCCTTACTAAGAGGTAAAAACTTACTCTTATCACTTGTTGTACCCGAAGACTTTGCAAAAAAACGAATAGTTGAAGGCCATAATATGTTCTGTTCGCCTGCAATCATACGTTCTACATCTCCTTTTATATCATCGTATGTTTGTATAGGAAGCCTACTCCTAAAATCCTCATAATTGTGAATCGATCGAAAATCATACTTTTGACCCCACTCCGTATTTTTTGCCGAAACTATTAATTTTCTTAACACCTTTTGCTGTATATCATCAGCATAATTGGTATATAAATCAATTTCTTTTATTCGAGGATTAAAGATCGCTCTTGCAATTTTTGTAATACTCATTACCACTAATTCATAGGTTTAAGGCAAATTTAATCTTATTAATCCTTCTATTCTATAAAAAGAGATACTTTTTCCTTTTAGAGATAATATTAGATAAGAAAGAATAGCAACTATTGCATTCCAAGAAAAGAACTACAATACAAACTTGAGAAAATAATTAAGGCTCTGTTATAGTCACAGAATCTTCTGTTTTTTGCTGTATAAACTGAACAAAATCTTTATCCGTTCGTATTTTTTCTATTGCCATTTCTGAAGCCTTTTGTTGAGATTCTTTCTTAGAGTAACCTATTCCTTGCCCACTAGAAACTCCAGCTATTAGTATTTCAGTTTGAAAAATAGGATTATTGTGCTCATCAAAAAATTGCTCAATCAATTCAAAAGATACTTCTATTCTATTTTTTTGGCTCCACTCTACTAATTTAGACTTGAAGTTAACCTCTTTTTGAGCTAACTTATCTAAGTTAATAAATCGGTTAACTATTTTATGCTCAAAAAACCACTTACAATAATAGTACCCCCGATCTAAATAAATAGCTCCAATTAAAGCTTCAAAAGCATTTCCACATAAAGAATGGTTATGGGTAGGCGAAGGCGGAGCACATTTAATTAGCTTATCAAGCCCAATTTCAACTGCTAACTTATTCAACGAGTCACGTTGAACAATTTTGGAACGAATATTAGTCAGAAAACCTTCGTGCTTATGACTAAAATAATTATATACAATATCACCAACAATAGCATCTAAAATGGCATCACCTAAAAACTCCAACCGTTCATTATTAACTAAACGTCCTGTTTTCTTAGAGCGAACAGCTATCGATTTATGCATAAGTGCTTTTTCATAATACTCAATATCATGAGGGAAAAAGCCCAAAATTTTATAAAATAAAAAGTACGACTCCCTTTTTTTTGAAAAAAGGAGCCGTACTTTATCTATTTGATTTCGCCACACGACGTTAATCAGCATATTTTTTAAAGATGACACAAGCATTATGACCTCCAAACCCAAAAGTATTAGAGAGTGCGTATTTTACATCTCTCTTTTGAGGCTTGTCAAAAGTAAAGTTTAAATCATAATCTATATCTTCATCATTATCTCCATCTGCATGATTGATTGTAGGAGCAATAATACCTTCTTGTATAGACAAGATACAGGCAATAGCCTCTACAGCACCAGCAGCGCCCAATAAGTGACCTGTCATAGATTTTGTTGAGCTAATGCTCAACTTATATGCATGATCACCAAACACTTCTTGAATTGCCTTAATTTCAGACACATCGCCAACAGGTGTAGAAGTACCATGAACATTAATATAATCAATGTCTTCTGGTTTTATTTGTGCATCTTCCAGCGCGTTCTCCATCACCAAACGAGCACCTAAACCATCAGGGTGTGACGCAGTAATATGATATGCATCTCCTGACATGCCAGCTCCACAAAGCTCAGCATAAATTTTGGCTCCTCTTGCTTTCGCATGCTCCAACTCTTCTAGGATTAAGCACCCTCCTCCTTCACCCAATACAAAGCCATCACGACTTGCACTGAATGGACGAGATGCAGTAGCAGGATCATCATTACGAGTAGAAAGAGCGTTCATTGCATTGAACCCTCCAATACCTGCAGCTGTAACTGCAGCTTCTGACCCTCCTGATACTATAGCATTTGCTTTACCTAAACGGATCAAATTATAAGCATCTGCTATGGCATTTGTAGAAGTTGCACATGCAGAACAAACCGAATAGTTCGGTCCTCTAAATCCGTATTGAATAGAAATTTGCCCAGCAGCTATATCTGCGATCATTTTTGGAATAAAGAAAGGATTAAAGCGAGGCCCTTTATCTAGGTTTTGAGCATAATAGCCCACCTCTTCTTCGAATGTGTGTATTCCTCCGATACCTGATCCAAAGATTACACCAATACGATTTAAATCCTCTTTTTCAAGGTCCAATCCTGAGTCTTCTACAGCTTCTTTAGCAACACCCACTGCATANTGTGCATATAAATCCATNCTACGAGCTTCTTTTCTATGAATAAACTCTGTAGCATCGAAATTTTTCACTTCACATGCAAATTGGGTTTTAAATTGAGATGCGTCAAAGTAAGTAATAGGTCCTGCTCCACTCACTCCATCCTTTAGGTTTTTCCAGAACTCTGGAACGGTATTACCTATAGGAGTTATAGCTCCAAGACCTGTTACTACGACTCTTTTTAATTCCATCAGTATGAAATTCTAATTATTTTGCGTGTTCTTCGATATAAGAAACAGCATCTCCAACAGTAGCTATTTTTTCAGCTTGATCATCAGGAATTGAGATGCCAAACTCTTTTTCAAATTCCATGATAAGTTCTACAGTATCAAGAGAGTCTGCTCCAAGATCATTGGTGAAACTCGCTTCGCTTGTAACTTCAGAATCTTCAACTCCTAATTTTTCGACGATAATCGCCTTTACTCTTGATGCAATTTCTGACATAACTTTTAATTTTTAGTTAATAAATTGTTTTAATTTCTATAAATTTGCGGAACAAAGGAAGAAATTATTATTGTCGAAAGCAAGTATTTGCATAACAAAAAGCATTTTTCTGCACACTTTTTGCTTTTTTGTGCATAAAATTAACACTTATGAGAAAAAACATAGCTATTTTCGCTTCGGGTTCTGGCAGTAACGCCGAAAAAATAATTCTGCATTTTAATGCTAAAAACACAGCTCAAGTGGTCTGTGTTTTCTCAAACAAATCAGAGGCTTACGCATTAAATAGAGCCAAAAAACACAACATTCCCACCCAGTTTTTTCCATTTAAGGAATGGAGAACTCCAACAAATATAATACAAAAGTTAAAGGACTTCAATGTTGATTATATCGTTTTGGCTGGATTCTTATTAAAAGTCCCCCAAGCTCTCATTCATCTTTATCCCAATAGAATTATTAATATCCATCCTGCTTTATTACCTAAGTATGGAGGCAAAGGAATGTATGGAGAGAATGTCCACAAAGCCGTTATTGAAGCAAAAGAAAAAGAAAGTGGTATTACCATTCATTTCATTGATGAAGACTATGACAAAGGAACAACGATATTTCAAGCTAAATGTAAGGTTCTTCCAACAGATACTCCAGAAAGTTTAGCTGAAAAAATACATAAACTAGAACATCAATATTATCCTAAAACAATAGAGGAAGTTATAATATCTGAATAGAATAGGCTTTTTTCTCTCTTCTCAATGGATAGTTTCCTCTTATATACTCGAATTGGGTTGGATCAACTTTCAGAAGGTCATTATCTCGCATAGGATTATAAATCTTCAAAAGACACTCTTCCACAGTTAATCCACGAATCACTGTTTGAGTGGGTTTTGGAGGATATATAGTACAATTGCATGGTATCTCAAAAAAACGACAACAAGATTCAAGTGCCATTTGTGTAGCATTAGCTTTGCCGTCAGCTGAATAACCTGCTATATGAGGAGTTCCTATAAAAGTCTTATATAAAAGGGCCCTATTAATATAGGGTTCATTTTCCCACACATCTATAATAGGATAACTCACTTCATCCTTGTTTATAGCATCTAACAATGCTTCTGTTTCTATTACCTCGCCCCTAGAGGTGTTTATTATAATGGGTTTTTTCTTTAATGACTTAAAAAAGGATGCATCGGCTAAGTGATAAGTCTTAAATCGCCCCTCAGTGTATAATGGAACATGAAAGGTTATAATATCGGCTAATTCTGCAAGTTCTTTAAGAGAATGAAACTCTCCATTTTCGACCTCTTCGCGTGGTAAATCGTTGAGCAAAACTTCTAATCCATAGCTTTGAGCTAATGCTATTATTTTTCTCCCTACATTTCCTCCACCAACAATTCCAAGAGTTTTGCCCTTTAAGTTCACTCCTTGTTGTTGCAATAATATAAAAGCAGATTCTATATATTGAGCTACGGATGACGAATTGCATCCTGGAGCATTAGCCCAAGCAATTCCATGAGCTCTGCAGTAATCTAAATCTATATGGTCATAACCTATAGTAGCAGTAGCTATAAAACGCACCTTACTTCCTTTCAGCAAAGACTCATTACAATGTGTACGAGTTCGAATAATAAGCACATCTGCGTCTTGAACATCCTTAGCTTCAATTTTCCTACCTGGTAAAAAAACAACTTCTTGTGCTAGTTGCTGAATAGACTCTTTAATATATGGAATTTTATCGTCTACAATTACTTTCATATAAATAATTCCTCCCTTTGTAATAAGACAAAAGTAAAAAAAAAGAGAGACGTTGTACTTTTTATACCCAAAAAATTCAAAAACAACTTCTTGTGCTACTCTTTAACCTTAATGGTTTATACCCTCTATTAAACATAAAAAAACGAGTTCGTTTTGACTCCACACAAGAATCTTTTATCTTTGTAACGTTTACTCACTCAAAAGATTACTCTTTTTTATATACCTATAGAATGAATATAAGCTCTACAACGTTTTGGGTTAAAACTATGAGTAAATAAACTAGGAAATTTAGAACTAAAATAATAGACTTAAACACACAAACATGTCAACTCAAATCCAACATAAATCTTTCTTACAATCGATATTACCTGACTTTCTTGTTATTGCTATTTTTATAGTTCTTTCCTTTACTTATTTTTTTCCATCGGTTATTGAAGGACGAATCCTTTTCCAACACGATTCATCAGGAGGAATAGGGGCAGGACAAGAGGCTGTTCAATATAAAAAAGAAACAGGAAGAACCACAAGGTGGACAAACAGCTTATTTAGCGGTATGCCAACTTACCAAATATCACCTTCCTATTCATCTACTGAAGCTTTAAAAAAGATAGAAAAAATTTATAGTTTATCACTACCAGAATATGTTTGGCTGACTTTTATCATGATGTTAGGCTTTTACATTTTACTTCGCTCTATGGGTTTATCCCCATGGATTTCAGGGCTTGGTGGTATACTATGGGCTTTCTCTTCTTATTTCTTTATTCTAATATCTGCCGGACACATTTGGAAATACATTACACTAGCCTATATCCCACCAACCATTGCAGGTATTGTTTTAACCTATCGTAAAAAGTATTTAATTGGTGCATTATTAACCGCCCTTTTTGTTGCACTGCAAATTAAATCTAATCACATACAAATGAGCTATTATTTCTTTTTTGTAATTCTCTGTATGGTGACTGCATATTTCATAAATGCATGGCAAAGTAAAGAGCTCTCCCACTTTTTAAAGGCTAGTATAATTTTATTAATAGCAGGATCTGTTGGGGTTTTAACAAACATATCTAATCTTTATCATACCTACGACTACAGCAAGGAGACTATGCGAGGTAAAAGTGAATTAGTCTATGAAGGAGATAGAAGCAAACAGACAAGCAGTGGATTAGATAAAGATTACATTACTCAATGGAGCTATGGTATAGGTGAAACTTTTAGTTTACTTGTACCAAACATTAAAGGAGGTGCCTCAATCCCCTTAGCAGCCAATCAAAAGGCTATGGAAAAAGCTAATCCTATTTATGGAAATATCTATTATCAACTCACTCAATATTTCGGTGCGCAACCAGGAACATCTGGACCAGTTTATGTTGGTGCTTTTGTTCTTTTCCTCTTTATTTTAGCCTGTTTTATAGTTAAAGGTCCAATGAAATGGGCACTATTAACCGCTACTGTTTTATCTATTCTTTTATCATGGGGTAAAAACTTTATGCCATTAACCAACTTTTTTATAGATTACATACCTTTATACGATAAATTTAGAGCGGTATCTTCCATACTAGTCATTGCAGAATTCACAATTCCTTTACTTGCTATTCTCGGACTATCCAAGGTTTTAAAAGAACATTCCTTTTTATCCAGTTATAAAAAAGAGTTTTATATCAGTTTAGGACTAACTGCTGGCTTTGCATTTCTTTTTGCAGTAGTACCCACCCTATTTTTCTCAAACTATAGCTCGCCTCAAGAGTTACAAGCATTACAACAAGCTATTCCAAATGAACACTTAATCCCTTTATTAGACAGTTTAAAAGAGATGCGCTTACTCCTACTCACTAACGATGCCTGGAGAAGTTTCTTTATTATTATTATTGGTGCATTAACACTTGTACTTCACCAAAAACAAAAAATAAAAGCTCCTCTTACTCTATTTATTATTAGCATACTCTGTTTAGGGGACTTATGGACTATTAACAAGCGCTACTTAAATGATAGTCAATTCGTTAGTAAATCAACAAAAACAACAACATTTGAAAAGACAGAAACAGACAAGTTTATTTTAGAAGATACAGATATAAGCTACCGAGTATTAAATTTGGCTAGTAATACATTTAATGAAAACAACACCTCCTACTGGCATAAAAGCATTGGGGGTTATCATGCAGCTAAACTTCGAAGATATCAAGAACTTATTGAACACCACATTACTCCTGAAATACAACATTTCTATAGTGATTTTTCAAAAAACAACCATGATATCCATAAACTAGACCCCAAAGGCATTTCTGTTCTTAATATGCTAAACACTAAATACTTTATTTTACCTCTAGAAGGAGGAGAAACGACTCCTTTACAAAATCCTTATGCATTTGGGAATGCATGGTTTGTCGATAATATAAACTATGTGGATAATGCAAATGAAGAAATTGAGCAATTACAAAATGTAAATCTTCAAAAAACTGCTATTGTTAATAAAGAGTTCAAAGAATCTCTAAAAGGAATAACTCAAGCTACAACCGATTCCGTAGCACACATAAAGTTAATAGAATATCAACCCAACCATTTAGTATATAGTGTTTCCACATCAAAAGAAAGTGTGGCAGTATTTTCAGAAATTTACTATCCACAATGGAAAGCAACTCTCAATGGTGAACCTATATCCATAGCACGTGCTAATTATGTACTACGTGCAATTACTATCCCCGAAGGTGAACATAGACTAGAGATGACATTCAACCCCGAAAGCATAAAGAAAACTGAAATAATTGCTTATGCATCACTTTCAATTCTTTTTATAGGAATTATACTTTTTGTAGTGCTAAATGTGACACGAAAGAAGAAAAATGCATAAAGAACTTATGTAACACTCTTTTTTGTTTATACCTTTGTACGCTGAAAGCTAGAAATTTATATATCAAAAGATCAATTTCTAATCTTTCACAAAGATATTTTGTGAATAGATATAATGGAAAATCATTATTTTTTTATCTCTGAACTGTTTTTCTATTATTTCAATGGGTCTTAGTAGAACTTTTTCAACTCATTTACACCTCTTTAGGCAAGAATATATTTATCTTTGTGGTTAGAAGTAGATTCGAATAAAAATAATTTTATGATCAAACCAATTGTTAAAACTATCGAGTTGGGAGATGGAAGAACCATTACACTCGAAACAGGAAAATTGGCCAAACAAGCAGACGGTTCTGTTATGCTTCGTATGGGCAATACCATGTTGCTTGCCACTGTATGTGGAGCAAAAGACGCTGTTCCTGGAACTGATTTTATGCCTTTACAGGTAGAGTATAAAGAAAAATTTTCAGCCTTCGGACGTTTCCCTGGCGGATTCAATAGAAGAGAGGGTAGAGCTTCAGATTATGAAATCTTAGTTTGCCGTTTAGTCGATCGTGCTCTACGTCCTTTATTTCCTGACGATTATCATGCTGATGTCTTTGTTTCTATTACACTATATTCTGCTGATGGTGTTGATATGCCTGATGCTTTAGCTGGACTAGCTGCTTCAGCTGCACTTTCTGTTTCAGATATTCCTTTCAATGGTCCTATCTCTGAGGTGCGTGTAGCTCGCGTAAATAAGGAATTTGTCATTAACCCTACTTTTGAACAACTAGATAAAGCTGACATGGATATCATGGTAGCTGCTACCTATGAAAACATCATGATGGTTGAAGGTGAAATGGATGAAGTTTCTGAAGCAGAGTTACTAGAGGCAATGAAAGTTGCTCATGAGGCAATAAAAATTCATTGTAAAGCTCAAATGGAATTAGCTGAAGAAGTTGGCGCTACAGTAAAAAGAGAATATTGTCACGAAGAAAACGACGAAGAGCTGAAACAAAAAGTTCACGATGCATGTTACGATAAAGCATATGAAGTGGCTAGCTCTGGTAATGCAAACAAACATGAGCGCCAAGAAAACTTCAATGCTATCGTTGAAGGATTTAAAGAGCAATTCTCAGAAGAAGAGTTAGAAGAAAAAGAAGCTCTAATTAATCGTTATTATCATGACGTAGAAAAAGAAGCAATGCGTCGTAGTATTTTAGATGAGGGAAAACGTTTAGATGGTAGAAAAACAACAGAAATTCGTCCTATTTGGAGTGAAGTAGATTACCTTCCAGGTTCTCATGGTTCTGCAGTTTTCACACGTGGAGAAACTCAATCTTTAACTACAATTACTTTAGGTACTAAGTTAGATGAAAAGATCATTGATGAAGTACTTGACCAAGGTAAAGATCGCTTCTTACTTCATTACAACTTTCCTCCATTCTCTACAGGTGAAGCTCGTCCACAAAGAGGGGTAAGCCGTCGAGAAGTAGGTCATGGTAACTTAGCACATCGTGCACTTAAAGGTATGCTACCTGATGACTTCCCTTATGTACTACGCGTTGTTTCTGATATTTTAGAATCTAATGGTTCGTCTTCTATGGCAACTGTATGTGCTGGTACTCTTGCACTTATGGATGGTGGTATTCAGATAAAGAGACCAGTTTCTGGTATTGCCATGGGATTAATTAAAAATCCAGGAGAAGATAAATATGCTATTCTTTCTGATATTTTAGGAGATGAAGACCACTTAGGTGATATGGACTTTAAAGTAACAGGTACTACTAAAGGTATTACTGCTACTCAAATGGATATTAAAGTTGATGGTTTATCTTTTGAAATACTTGAAAAAGCTCTGAAGCAAGCAAAAGATGGTCGTCTTCATATCTTAGAGAAGATAAAAGAAACTTTGGCTGAACCTCGTGCCGATCTTAAAGACAATGCTCCTCGCATTGAAACTTTAGATATTCCTAAAGAGTTTATTGGTGCAATTATTGGCCCAGGTGGAAAAATCATCCAGAATATGCAAGAGGAAACAGATACAATAATTACTATTGAAGAAGTGGATAACCACGGACACATTGAAGTAACGGCTAACGACAAACAAAGTATAGAAAATGCAATGCGTATGATTCGTGCTATTGTGGCTGTTCCTGAAGTAGGTGAGGTATATGAAGGTACTGTGCGTTCTATCATGCCATATGGTGCATTTGTTGAATTCCTTCCAAATAAAGATGGACTACTTCACATCTCTGAAATTGAATGGAGAAGACTTGATAAAGTAGAAGATGCTGGGATTCATGAGGGAGATAAGATTAATGTAAAACTTATGGATGTTGACGCTAGAACAGGTAAATTTAAACTTTCTAGAAAAGTTTTATTGCCTCGTCCTGAAAAGGAAGATAAGTAAACAAACAACTGTTAACCATTTAGCAGAATAAGTTATTTCATAAAAAAGAGCTAAAAAGGTTTTCCTTTTATAGCTCTTTTTTTAGCTTTGAATATTACTATAATTAACCCTAGGTTATGAATAAATGGACAACCATGAAAAAACGACTCACCTTACTTATTATATTTATATCTTTTTTCTTTTCAAGTTATGCACAGCAGTATAAATTGGATAAGGACATATCTTACATAGAACCAACAGAAACAAACTCTTACCGAAAGGAGCGTTGTAAATTAGATATATACTACCCAACAGATAAAAAAGATTTCCCAACAATCATATGGTTTCATGGAGGAGGATTAGAAGGAGGTGAAAAAGACATTCCAAAAGAACTTCAAGAACAAGGTATTGCTGTCGTTTCTGTTAACTATAGGCTAAGTCCAAAAGCAACTCACCCCGCCTACATTGAGGATGCGGCAGAAGCTGTTGCCTGGACTTTCAGACATATCCAAAAATATGG
>JGI24708J26588_10000458_pt1 | contig 33364 bp, 27 predicted proteins | sample BioPla1DNA2_FD_26588 | JGI IMG/M metagenome (IMG submission 26588) | reverse complement strand
CCTGTTCTTAAAAAAGCAGGCTTCTTAACTCGAGATCCTCGAATGAAAGAAAGAAAGAAATACGGTTTAAAAGCAGCACGTCGTGCACCACAATTCTCAAANAGATAATAGTAAACTACAAAATAAAACCACTAGGGAATCTTCTTNTTATTCCTTGGTGGTTTTTTATTGTATATTAGTAATAAAAGTGGTATTATAGATAAAATAAAAGATTCTTTATTTTTAAAAGAGTTTAATTTTTTATTATGCGTACAATAAGAGGGGAGAACAATAAGATGAAAAGGTATAAAAATAGTATTGTATTTATTATACTAAGTATGTTGTTGATGGGGTGTGCTGCTACTTCTAAAGAAAAGGTAGAGAAGGTAACGATACAAGTTCCCATGGGCCCTCCTACAGCACCTATTTTATATATGAAAGAAAACAATCTTTTAGGAGATGAAGTAGAAGTCATTCTCTATCAAAATATGGAAGAAGCGAATGTTAATATTGCAAAAAAGGTAGCAGATTTTTCTATTATACCGGTTAATGTAGCATCTATTCTACATAATAAAGATATGGATATTTCTTTATTTAACGTGAATACTTGGGGAATTTTATACATGGTAGCGAAAGATAATTTAGTCAACTCTTGGGAGGATTTGAAAGGAAAAGAAATTTATGTAGGAGCTCAAGGAGCGAGTCCTGATGTATTAACTCGATATTTATTACAAAATAACGGAATAGAGGAAGATGATGTAACTTTGCAATACAGTTCTTCACCAGAAATTGTACAAAAGATCATTGCAGGTCAAGGAGAGGTAGCGATATTACCTGAACCGATGTTAACCAAAGCGTTAAAAAAAGCAGAACAAATGGAAGTTGTTTTTGATTTTGCAGAAGAATGGAAAAAAATTAATGGAGACAATAGCGCATTACCTCAAACAGGTATGGTAATTCAAAATGAATTTGCAAAGCAATATCCTAAATGGGCGGTAGAATTTCAAAAGTCTTATGCAGAAGCAGTAGAAAAAGTGATGGCAGAACCAAGTATTGTATCAGAAGTAGTAGAACGTGAAATGGGTATTCCACAAGCTATTTTTGAAGAAGCGATGACTCGGATTCATTTAGAATCGATCGTAGGATCGGATGCCAAAGAGGATGTAAACTCTTATTTGGAAGCATTGATGGAAACATCTCCAAAGATGATAGGAGGTAGTATTCCCGATGAAGGATTTTACTACAAAGAGTAAAGAAAAGAGTCGGGGGAAATTCTTTTGGATTTCCCTTTTTTTATTTTTTATGATTTGGAGTATTTTATCTAGATGGATCGCTTATCGTTATCACCCTATGATTTTGCCTTCACCATTTGAAGTATTACAAGTGATGTTTACGTTTCTTTCACAAAAGATTTTTTGGCAATCCATAGGGATTACTCTATATCGTGGATTCATCGGTTTAGTTTTAGCAGTGGTTTTAGGTATTTTATTAGGTTTTTTTATGGGANAATTATCAGAAGTAGAGAACTTTTTTCGCCCTTTGATGATTACATTACAAACTACTCCAACGGTATCTTGGTTAGCATTAGCTTTGATTTGGTTTCGTCTTCCTAGTAATATGACAATTTTTATTACTTTTATTGCCATATTTCCATTAATGACAATCAATGTTTATCAAGGTATGGGAGAGTTAGATCCTTCCTTACAGGAAATGGCTACTTTATTTCAGGTTTCAAAGAAGAAACAGTTGTTTTCACTATACCTTCCACAACTTTTTCCTTTTATATGGGCTGGAGGTAAAGCAGGAATAGGGATGACTTGGAAGGCAGTAGCGATGGCAGAACTACTTAGTGGACGAGATGGTGTAGGAGGACGTATGGCCTTAGCACGTGTTAATTTATCGACAGCAGAAGTATTCGCTTGGACAGGAGTGTTAATGATATTAGGGTATGTAGGAGAGCAAATGATGCAATATATAGGAAAAAAGACTATAAGATACTGGGGAGATGAGTTATGATTGAGTTATGTCAAGTGAGTAAATCTTTTGATCAATTAAAAGTGTTGGATCATTTATCCTTTAAAATACCTAAGGGAAAGATCCTTTGTATCTTAGGACCTTCTGGTTGTGGGAAAACGACTATTTTACAGATAGTAGCAGGTTTACTTCCTATTGATGAAGGACAGATTTTAAAAAAAGAGTCTATTCAATCCAGTTATATTTTTCAAGAACCTCGTTTGTTACCTTGGAAGACAGTACGAGAAAATATTGATTTTGTTCTTCCGGCTTCTACACATTACTTAGAGGAGAAGATTTCTTTTTATTTACAAAAGACAGGTTTACAAGGATATGAGCATTATTATCCGTATCAATTAAGTGGAGGTATGAAACAAAGAGTAGCCTTAGTAAGAGCTTTTGTTTATGAACATCAGTTATTATTAATGGATGAGCCTTTTCAGGCTTTAGATATTAAAACAAGGAATATCTTATTCAATCAGACTCATTTATTATGGGAAGAAACAAAAAATACTATTGTTTTTGTGACTCATCAGATAGAAGAAGCATTGTTACTAGGAGATGAGATCTTAGTTCTTAGTGAAAAGCCAACAAAAGTGAAAGAAAAACTAGAGATTCACATTCCTAGATTACAAAGAAAGATAGATGCCCCTATTTTACAAGATATCTATAAAAAAGTAATGTATTCTTTTTAAAATATATTCAAACTATGAATGGTAGAGAAGGAGGATAAAGATGAAAATTAAAATAATGAAAATGCAAATAAAAACAATGAGAAAAATGTTAAAAAGCCAAATGAAGATGATGAAAAGGTTAATGAAGTTGATGGAAAAACAAATGAAAATAATGAAAAAATATTAACACATTCCACCATCTAATACGATTACTTGGCCTGTTAGATAACTAGAAGAAGAAGAGGCTAGATACAGGCAAAGATCAGCCACTTCTTTTGGTTGACCAAAGCGCATCAACGGGATAGATTCTACTAATTCTTCTTTTTCATCAGAAGATAACCAACGATTCATATCTGTATCAATAACTCCACAGGCAATAGCATTTACTCGAATTTGGGACGGTCCTACTTCTTTAGCTAAAGCTTTTGTAAATGCATTGATTCCACCTTTAGTAGCAGAGTAGGCCACTTCACAAGAAGCACCATGAACACCCCAAATAGAAGAAATATTAATAATCGTACCTGAGTGATGATGAATCATAGATGGTAATATACGATGACAACAACTATAGACAGAAGTTAGATTGGTCTGTACCATCGCTGTCCACTGTTCATAAGTGGTATCGGTGAATAACCCTACTTGAGAAATACCAGCATTGTTGATTAATATATCCACCTTTTTATGTTGTTGTAAGATTTTTTCAAACATTTTTTCCACTTCATTATACTGGGATAAGTCGGCGATAAAAGATTGACACTTGCCACCTTCTTTTTTAATTTGTCTTTCTAAAAGGTTTAGAGATTCTACAGATTTAAATCCATGGAGAATGACTAGAGCTCCTTTTTTAGCAAATTGATAGGCAATTTCTCGGCCAATGCCACGGGAAGAACCCGTGACAATGACGATTTTATCTTTAAAGTTCATTTGAAATTTTTCCTCCTCGAAGCATAGAAATTTCTTCCTTATATAAATTTGTAGTATTGTTTAACCAAGGGGTTTCNAAGATTAGAGGTTTTCCTTGTGCTATGGGGTGATGAACAATATGATAAATGGCATCAAANCCAATATAATCTTTCCCTCTTGGATTTTCTTCCGTTGCGTTGATATTGGCATGACGATCTTTTTGCGATCCACGTGGATTTAAGGAGCCGTTAATATGAAAGACTTTTAGGCGGTCCAATCCAATAATTTTATCAAATTCGTCAAGAACTCCATCAAAATTATTAATAATATCGTATCCACTGTCATGGGTGTGACAAGTATCAAAGCAAATACCAATTTTTTCGTTTCGTTCTACTTTTTCAATAATTTGAGCCAATTCTTCAAAATTACGTCCGATTTCTGTACCTTTTCCTGCCATTGTTTCTAGACAAACAAAAAGATTCATATCTGGATGTAAAATTTGATTAAGACCATCAGCAATACGATTTATTCCATAATCCACATCTTTATCTGTGTAAGAGCCGGGATGAAGAACAATATAAGAAGATCCTAAGGCTTGAGTACGTTGAATTTCAGTCGTTAGGAAAGAAAGAGCAAGTTCATAAATATGAGGTTTATAGGAGGCTAGATTAATAATATAAGGAGCATGTATTACAATATCATCGATATTGTGTTCCACCATAAATTTTTGTCCTTCTTCAATTTTCAATTGTTCTAATGGAGTTCTTCTTGTATTTTGAGGAGCTCCTGTATAAATCATAAAGGTATTAGCACCATAAGAAACGGCTTCTTCTGCGGCACCTAATAATCCTTTTCCAATCGATACATGGGATCCTATTTTTAATGACATCAGCATACCCCTTTCCATATAATACGTATATATTATTTGAATAATTTTTAAAATATCAAAAAATAGATCATAGGTTTTCTATTTTGCTTTTTTCGTGTACAATATTCATTATATCCAAGATATTAAAGATTGCAAATGAAATTGTCATCGATTTGTTATAGGTTTGTAATCAAATTATGGTATGATAATGTAATATCTATGGGTAATAATAAGATAAGTATATAAGTTAATAGGAGTGTGGAAAATGTCTTCACGTAAATCAAAACAACCAAAACAAAGAAAAAAATCCTTAGGATTAAAATTCTTTGGAATTGTATTTTTTATTGTTTTTACTTTTTTACTTGTTGCCGGTGGAGCTACTTTAGGTTATTTATATATGATTAAGGATGATAATAATATTGTAAAAAATGAGCCAGAAGATAAAGAANATACAGAAAAAGGAAGTATGTGGGATATTTTTAAAAAAAATGAAAAACCAAAAATAAATGCGGCTGTTTTTGGGGTAGATGAAGATGGGACAAGGACCGATGTTATTTTTATAGCTAGTTTTGATACAAAAACGAAAGCAATTAATCTTCTTTCTGTACCTAGGGATACTCGAATTGAGCTTACGGAAATGCGTTGGAAGGAAATGCAAAACAAGAATAGTTATTATGTACCCCGAGTAGTAAAAATCAATGAAGTTCATGCCTATGCAGGAAAAGAAAATCGAAATAAATATTCTGTAGATGAATTAGAGCGATTATTAGGGATAGAGATTGATCATTTTGTAAAAATAGATCTCGTTGCATTTCGTAAGATTGTAGACGAAATCGGTGGTGTAACCGTAGATGTTCCACGAAATATGTATTATAATGATCCTATTCAAAATCTATATATTAATTTAAAAAAAGGAGAACAAACTTTAAATGGTGCTCAAGCAGAAGGTTTAGTCCGATATCGTAAAGGATATGCAGAAGGAGATGTCGGCAGAATTAAAACACAGCAGCTTTTTTTAAAAGCTTTTGCAAAGCAAGTGTTAAGTGAAAGAAATATTATCCGTATTACGAATATTATCCGTACGCTTTATGAATATGTACAAACGGATGTAGGCTTAGATGATATATTACAATATGCAAAATATATTAATGATATTCAAGTAGATAATATTCATATGGAAACTTTACCTGGAGAAGGAAAGTATATCAAAGGAACTTCTTATTTTCTACCCGATGAGACAAAAATGCAAGAACAAGTAGCACGATTATTTTTAGAACCATCCGAAGAAGAGGAAATAGAACAAAAAACGGTAAAAAGCAGTAAAGAATACGCCATAGAGGTTCTTAATGGTGGAAGTGTAGGGGGTCTTGCTACACGAACTCAAAAAAAACTGAAAGAAGAAGGATATACGGTTACTTCAGTGGGAAATTATGATAAAGAAAGACAAGAAGCTACAAGAATTATTGTAAAAGAGAAAGGAATAGGAGAAGACTTAAAGAAGTATTTTAAAAAAGCTCAAGTAGAAGTAAATCCACAAAGACTTCCAGAAGGCGTTGAGATTCAAATTGTATTAGGATTAGAAGAAAAATAAAGGGACTTGTTGATGTTATGGAGTGAAGAATAAGGGAGTGAATACAGGATGAGAATCAAGAGCAGATGGAAAGGTGTTATAGCATTGTTATTGGGAATTATTTTGGCAGGAGGTCTAGAGAACGTAGATCTCCTAGCAAGTTCTCAAGGGGTCTATAATATTCTTCATGAAGAAAAAGAAGTAGAAACTCTTACTAGTGGTGTTACTTATGAAAAAAAGAGACGCTTTACTCAAGATGGTTGGTTAGATATTCATGTGATTACAATGGATATGGACAATCCTAATGTTAAATTAGATGTTTTAGATTCTACCAAAGAATTTGGACTTCGGGAACCATTGAAGGATTTAGCACAAGGACGAGGTGCAGTAGCAGGAATTAATGGGGATTTTTTCAATATGTCAAAAAATCCAGCAGATCCTATTGGATTAACAATTAAAGATGGGAAAAAACAAGGCATTAGTAATTATATGAATTATAATCAAAATGTATATGCTAGTTTCTTACTTCCCGAAAATGGTTTTCCTTTGATTGATTGTGTTCGTGTTTATATGAAATTCTATAATAATGGCAATTCTTATATTGATTTACATGGAATGAATAGAGTAACTTATTTTGCAAAACCTGTATACGTAGATAGCAGTATAGGACTTAATACGGCTCAAATTGATAAAAAGTATCCTAATTTGTATAAAATTGTAGTACAGGGCGATAAAATTGTACATATTTCAGCTAAGGGTGAAGTGGTTAGTATACCGGAAGATGGATATGTTATTATTATGGATGAAAAAACAGCTCAAGAAAAATTATCTTTTTATGCGGTAGGACAATCTGCTCTTATTGATATAACCTCTTCTATTGATCTGGATCAAATGGAAACGGCGATTAGTGGTGGGGGAAAGATTCTTCATCAAGGACAAGTAGTTGCTCCAACTTCAAGTGTAGTGGGAGCGAATTATAGACATCCACGAACTTTTATAGGCATTTCGCAAGATAGAAAAAAGGTGATGTTTTTTGTTATTGATGGACGAAGCCATAGTATTGGATTAACGCATAATGAAGCGGCTTCTATAGCAAAAGAATATGGAGCTTATGATGCAATGCATTTTGATGGAGGTGGATCTACTACTATGGTCGGACGACCATTAGGAAAAGAACAATTAGAAATACTGAATACATTATCGGATGGAGCTTCACGGAAAGTCGTGAATGGAATTGGTATTTTTAGTTTAGCACCTCAAGGGAGTTTGACAGGGATGCATCTTATATCGGATACGGAAAGAGTATTTCAAAAAACAGGTGTACGCTTTATTGTAACTGGATATGATCAATATTATAATCCAGTACCCCTTTCTTTGGATCAAGTGATTTGGGAAGTAGAAGGAGTAGAGGGATATTGGAATGGATCTGTATTTTATCCTGAAACTTCTGGAATGGGGAAGATTACAGCTCATATAGGAAATGTATCAGCAACCACAACAATTACAGTGATGGATGAACCGATCGCATTAGAAATGAATCCTCGTTTTATAAAAGTACAACCAGGACAAAAAGTTTCATTATCTATTGTAGGACTAGACAAGGAAGGCTTTCAAGGAAAGGTGAATGGACAAAAAATTCAATGGAAGGTAGACCCATCATTAGGAAAAATTGAAAATGGAGTTTTTACTGCAGGTATAGAGTCGGGTCATGGACCTATAGAAGGACAAATGGGAGATAGGAAAGTTTATGGATATATTACGATCGGGGATCAAAAAAGTTTAATAGATTCGTTTGAAGAAATAGGAAATGCTCATGGTATCAGTTATCCTTCGTACGTAAAAGTGGGAGGAGGTTATCAGCAAGACAAAGTAAAAAGTGGAAAATATGCTATTCAATTACAATATGGACTAGAAGAAAAGGAAGAAACTCAGGCCGCTTATATAGAATTTTTAAAACCTATATCCATTCCAGAAAAACCGATTGGATTAGGTCTTTGGGTTTATGGAGATGGACAGGGTCATTGGTTAAGAGGTCGTATTCAAGACCAAAAAGGGAAGAGTTATACCATTGATTTTGCAGATCATATTGATTGGACCGGTTGGAAATATGTAAAAGCTACCCTTCCAACAACAGTAGAATATCCTATTTCTTTAGAAAGAGTATACATTACGGCATTACAAAATGAAATCCCTAATGAAAGCAGTATTTATATGGATGATTTGTATGCTATTTATCCCACGGAAATATCAGACTTAGCTATTCCAGAAAATACTCCTTTTCAAGATGCATTACAACACTCTTTATCGGATGAACAAAAAGCTGGATTTGATATTACGGTCTTTGGTAGTACAGTAGGTAAAAATGCTCTTTTAGATCAGGTAATAGAACGTAAAATGATAGAAAAAATGAAAGAAAATGCCGCTCTTAGTATTTTCGCTGGTTATACAGATATAGCTGGATTCCCGAATGATCATTTATCACATATTTGGAAAAATCAATATCAAACTCAATCGTATCAAAATGTAAAAGTTATTCAATTAGCTACCTCTCAATATGGACTTCGAGCTACTTATGCAGATCAATGGAAATGGTTAAAACGAGATTTATTAGCGGCTACAGAGGATCACATTATTATTGTGACTAATAAAAACCCACTAGATCCTATTAATGGTTTTAAAGATTCTTTAGAAGGAGAACTTTTTCATAAGATTTTAAAAGAATATAGAGAAAGAACAGGAAAGAATATTTTTGTTATTAATGGAAGCGGATATGAGTGGGGCAGTAAACTTCATGAAGGCATTCGTTATATGGATGTAAATGGATTNTTTTATCATGATATTACAGATAAAATTTTAGATTTNAATAAGCAATTTGTAGTNCTCCGATTTCGNGTGGANGGAAAAAATATTTCCTATGATTTTGAACCCTTATATGTAGAAAATGAAGGGAGGAGAATAGATTGAAAAAGAAAAGAAATTGGATAATAGGAATAGTAGGATTTGTTGTGTGTGCTATTTTATTTTTCCCTCTAGAAGGGGTATTAGGTGAGGCGTTTGATCCAGGTAGTCAAAATGATCCATTAGTTTCAAAAAGTTATGTAGATCGTAGAATTAATGAGATTTTAAGTATTGTACAAGGAAAACCAACAACATCGAATCCAGATATATCTCTTAATAATGAAGAATTACTAGAACAGGTAGATCTTTTAATACAGTTTCGTTTAAAAGAATCAGGTATAACATCGAATCAAGAATCGGATACAGTTACGGAGGTTCAAGAACATACCTATGAAGTAGTAGAAGCAAAAAAAGGACAAAAAATTATTGGGGAGCAAGGAACAGAAATTATTTTACGTAGTGGAAAAGCAGTGGCTATTGCTAGCGAATTAGGAGGTTTACAGGACATTACAGCAGGATCGGATGTTCGTCAAGGCAAAAGTATTCCTCAATATCATTTGATTCTTATTCCACGTGCAGATGGGCGAGGATTTGAAATGACTGCAGATGGATGGTTAATGATACGGGGTAAATATAAGGTTAAATAAGGTATTTGTTTTTAAAAATCATTTAATATATAAGGTTTAAATGATACGATAAGGTTATATGAGGAGAGGATAGCCATTGGATATTTGTAAAGTCATAATTCAAAATGTAATCTTTCCTGGAATGGAAAAGATGAAAGGGAACCAAATTCGAAAAAAATTAGTACAATTGCAAAAAACCGAAAAATGGACATTCAAAACCCATCAATATTATCAAGTGCAATCATTAAAAAAATTGTTATTCCATTGTATTCATCATGTACCAGCATATCAACCATTTATATCCTATCAAAACGAAATAGAAGAAAATCCTTTACAAGCACTAGAAAAATTTCCAATTTTGACAAAGAAAGATTTTAAAAAGGATCCAGAAAAATATAGAACCATGGGTGTCAAATCTGAAGATTGTATTGCTAATATGACGGGTGGATCAACAGGTGAACCTATGCACTTTGATATTGATCGTGAAACGGTAGAATGGTATGAAGCAGCACGTTGGCAAGGTTTAGGTTGGAATGGTATAGAAATAGGGGATCGGAGCATTATGTTATGGAATTCCCCTATTGAACTTCAGCATTTTCATTTAAAAAAATATCAATGGAAAGAAAGATTTCTAAAAAATCGTTTAATGATTCCAGCGAGTGATCTGAATCCCAAAAAGATGGTTGAGTATGTGCAATTAATTAATAGATATCATCCTGTTTATCTTTATGGATATGCTTCTTCTCTATTTCAGTTTGCTCAATTGATGGAGCAACATTCTATTCAATTCAATTTTACATTAAAAGCGGTGGTATCTACTTCAGAAAATTTATATGATTTTCAAAGAAGGACAATGGAAAAAGTTTTTCAATGTCCTATTGTAAATGAGTATGGGGCACGTGATGGAGGGATTATTGCTTATCAATGTCCTAAAGGTAGTATGCATTTAACAATGCAAAATGGAGTTTATGAGGTCGTGGATCTAAAACAGAAAAAAAGAGTAAAGTATGGAGAAAAAGGAAGTTTGTTGGTTACAGATTTACATAATTATGTAATGCCACGCTTGAGATATGAACTGGGTGATATGGTTTCTATTCAAAAGGAAGAATGTTCTTGTGGTATAAATACACCTATCTTAGCTAGTTTAGATGGTCGTCTCACCGATACATTTATTGCAAAAGATGGAAGCTTAATAAATGGCGAATATTTCAATCAATTAATAAGGGTTAAAAAAGGCATTCAACAATTTCAGTTCATTCAACATACACCTCAAGAAATAACTTTAAAAATTGTCAAAGGAATGGCATTTTCAAAAGAAGAGTTAGAAGATGTTATTTTCCGTATTAAGGAACGAATGGGAGAAAAGAACATTCATATTGAATATGTAGATCAGATACTACCTTCGGCTTCCGGTAAGGTCCGATATGCTATTCGTGAATATGATTTAGAAAGTTAAGTGTTAATAGGTAAATATAATGGATAGATATTATTGAGTATTCGTTTTTATAATGATATATTATAGGTATGTGTATAAGGATAGATTTTTGGTATAAATAATTATTGTTATCTATATTTGTATAGATAAAATTTCTAATAACATTAAAGGAGAAAAGAAATGCGTTGGATAGCTTTAGCTTTATATTATTTGATTGCAAGACATTTACCTGCTTCTGATGCTTGGTATTCTCTAGGATCTAAGAAGATTCGTCAAATTCTTTGTCGTCAGATCTTTCCTTATGCATCGAAAACTTGTAATATTGAACATGGCGCTTTTTTTGGTTCTGGGAAAAATATTACAATAGGAGAACGTTCTGGTTTAGGGTTAAATTGCAGAGTACAAGGTCCTTTAACTATTGGTAATCATGTAATGATGGGACCGGATGTTTTGATTTATACTCGAAATCATGAAACAAAGGATACCCATATTCCTATGATGGATCAGGGTGATGGGGATACAAAAGCAGTAGTTATTGAAGATGATGTATGGCTTGGGGCACGAGTAATTATTTTACCAGGAGTTACGATTGGAAAAGGTTCTATTATTGGAGCAGGAGCTGTTGTTACGAAAGATGTAGAACCTTATTCTGTTATGGGAGGAAATCCAGCTAAAGTAATAAAAAAACGTAAATAGATGGATAAATAAAATTGACAACTTATGGATCTATGGTACACTAAAAAGGAAATTGTAACAGTTGAAAGAAGGTTGGATATGAAGAAGAAAATTTGTATTTTAGGATTAGGATATATAGGATTACCAACAGCAGCTATGTTTGCTACCCATGGGCATCCAATTACAGGAGTGGATGTAAATCCAGAAGTGGTACAAGCCCTTAATCAAGGGAAGATTATTATTGAAGAACCTTATTTAGATATTATGGTACAAGCAGCCGTAACATCAGGTAACTTAACAGCATCTACGGAACCAACAGAAGCCGATGTATTTATTATTGCTGTGCCAACCCCTATGAATCAAGATAAGACAGCTAATTTAACTTATGTAAAAGAAGCTGCACAGTCGATGTTACCTTATTTACGAAAAGGGAATATAGTAGTATTAGAATCTACTTCACCTCCAGGTACGGTAGAAGAAGTTTTAGTGCCTATTTTAGCTGAATCAGGTCTTGCAATTGGAGAAGAATTATTAGTAGCACATTCACCAGAACGAGTGTTACCGGGTAAGATTTTAATGGAATTGGTACAAAATAATCGAATTGTAGGCGGCATTAATCAACAATCTTGTGAAGCAGTCAGGGATTTATATCGAACTTTTGTTAAAGGAGAAATTTTCTTGACAGATGCAACAACAGCTGAAATGTGTAAATTAATGGAAAATACTTTTCGAGATGTCAATATTGCCTTAGCCAATGAATTGGCTAAAATTTGTGAAGAAATGAATATTAATGCTTGGGAAGTTATTCAACTAGCCAATAAGCATCCCAGAGTGAATCTTCATCAGCCAGGACCAGGAGTAGGAGGACATTGTTTAGCTATTGATCCTTGGTTTATTATCGAAAAACAACCTCAGTTAGCACAAATGATTACATTAGGTCGAAATATTAATGATAGTATGCCTAAGCATGTTTTGAAGCGAACAAAGGAAATTATAAGAAATATCGATGGGAAGAAAAAAGTAGTAGTTTTAGGTGTTACTTATAAACCAGATATTGATGATATGCGAGAAAGTCCATTACTTCAATTCGTTTCTCTTCTTGAACAAGAAGAAGATATAGAAGTTGTTGTTATAGATCCACATGTAAAAGAATGTCCTCATTTAGAAAAAGATATTTGGAAGGCTTTCAATAATAGTCATTTGGTTATTGTTGGAGTTCATCATAGAGCATTTGCTCATTTGGATTTTAATCAAATGAAAGCAGTGATGAAAGTACCTAATATTTTAGATACACGTAACTATTGGGATGAAGAAGAGCTATCTCAATTAGGTTTTCATTATTATTTATTAGGGAAAAAGAATGGGGAGTAATCGAATGAAGAAAGTACTAATGATTGCCTATCAATTCCCACCTATGGGAGGAGCAGGAGTACAAAGAACAGCCAAGTTTGCTAAGTACTTACCTAATTTTAATTGGGAGCCTGTTATTTTTACCCGTCAGGAAGTAAAAAGTCATTTACAAGATTCTTCTTTAATGAAGGATGTATCTAAGGATCTTACCATTATTCGTACAAAATCATACGATATACGTGAATGGCCAGGAATTTTTGGCTTAGGAGGCAAGTGGCTATCAAGAAAATTTTTATATCCAGATGGAGAAAGAATATGGCAGGTTTTTAATCAAAAAATAGCAGCAGAAATTATACAAAAAGAAAAAATTGATGTGATTTATACAACTTCTTATCCTTATAGTGATCATCTTTTAGGATTATATCTTAAAAAACAATTTCCGAATATTCCTTGGGTGGTTGATTTTCGTGATGAATGGACGAATAATCCATATATATTAGATATGAATTATTCTGATTTTCGTATGAAAAAAGAGAAGAAAATGGAAAAGGCAGTTATTGAAAATTGTGATTTTTTTATTACGAATACACCTATTATGTTACGAAATTTTAAAGACGATTATTCCATATTGCAAAAGAATAATTCTTTTGTCATTCCTAATGGATATGATGAAGAGGATTTTATTGGTTTACAAAGAAAGGTACCATATAATGAAAAGATGATTATTACTTATACAGGTGCAATGTATGGAAGAAGAAAGCCAGATTCTTTTTTTCAAGCACTTCAAGAATTAATACAGGAAAATAGTATTTCAAAGGATAAGATAGAAGTTCGTTTTATTGGAGAATATGCAAAGAATCTAAATGAAAAAATAGTTCAATACGGTTTAAAAAAGGTAGTCAAAGTACTACCTTATATGAAGCATCGGGAGAGTATTCAAAAATTACTTGAATCNGATATATTATTATTGATTATTGGTGCAGGGCCTGGTGCAGAAACTTTTTATACAGGAAAGGTTTTTGAATATCTAAATACCAATCGTCCTATTTTAGCTTTAGTACCTGAAAAAGGGGTAGCAGCTCAATTACTTCGAGAGACACAAACGGGTTGGATAGCAGATATTCAAGATACTTCAAAGATTAAACANAATATTAAACAATTATATCAAAAATGGAATAACAGGGAAGAAATNATTACTCCAGATAGGAATGTTATTCAACAATATGAAAGAAAGATGTTGACAAAGAAGTTGGCTCAAGTATTAGACTTGACTCAACGAGATTTATAGGAAGGCAGCGATCAATGATGAAAGTAATCCATCTTATTAGTGGTGGTGATACAGGAGGGGCAAAGACCCATGTTATCACTCTTTTAAAAGAGTTAAAAAACCATATGGATGTTATGTTGGTTTGTATGATGGAAGGAGAATTTGCAAAAGAGGCCCGCAAAGTAGGGATTCCTGTAACAGTCATTGTCCAAAAGCAACGCTATGATTTATCGATCGTAAAAGAACTAAAAGATATGTTAAAGAAAGGTAAATATGATATTTTGCATTGTCATGGAGCTAGGGCAAACTTTATTGCTGCATTCCTCAAAGTTTTTATCTCCATACCTATTATAACAACAGTACATAGCGATTATCGTTTGGATTTTACAGAAAGTTTATATAAAAAGTGGATCTATACGAATATTAATGCGATAGCTTTGCGACAGCTTCCTTATTATATTGCTGTAACAGAAAATTTTAAACGATTATTAATTAAAAGACATTTTAATCCAGATCGGATTTTTGTTACATANAATGGGATTGATATGAACACTTTGTTGCCTAAAAAAGATCCAGATTCTTTTTTACAGACTTATGGACTATCTTATGACAAAAGCAATATTTATGTTGGGAGTGCTGTACGTTTACATCCCGTAAAAGGGATTGATATTTTATTGAAAGCTGCTTGTAGAATTATTCAAAAACATCCCAATGTTCACTTTTTAATTGCCGGAGATGGTGAAACAAGAAGTGAATATGAAAAACAGATCCATCAGTATCAACTAGAATCAAATGTACATTTATTAGGTCACGTTCGTGATATATATTCTTTTTATCAGATGATAGATATGCATGTTCTTAGCTCTTATAGTGAAGGGTTTCCTTATGTTTTGTTGGAATGTGCAAGACAAAAAAAGGCTACGATTAGTTCTGATGTAGGAGGTATTCCAGAAATGATAGAAGATCAAAAATCAGGGCTTTTATTTCCAGTAGGAGATGTAGATCTTTTAACTACGCATATTGAAAATTTAGTTTCCAATCCTGAAAAACGAAAGGTTCTAGGAGATGCTTTTTATCAACGAGTACAAGAGTACTTTTCAGCAGAGCAAATGGTAAAAGAACATATGAATATCTACAGCAAAATAAGAAAGGAAGTTAACGATGAAATTTATCGATGATAAAGGAAAAATATTTGGTTTCATTAATGTAATTGATTTAATTGCTTTATTGGTGTTACTTGTACTAGTTTTAGGTATTGGCTACCGTGCTATTACTAAAAAAAGTACATTAGGAGGTAATTCGGCTTCTGAACAAGAAATTATTTATACTGTACGAGCAACAGAACAAATTCCACAAATAGCGGATGGGTTACAAGTAGGAGATCAATTATTTGCGAAAGGAAATTTTGTAAATGCAAAAATTACCTCTGTAACGACTGAATCTGCAAAAGTTTTTGTAGAAACAGCGGAAGGAGAAATAAAGGTAGCAGAACATCCTCAATTGCAAGATATTGTTTTTACCATTGAAGCGACTGTAATTCAAAAAGGTCCTATTTTAGAAATAGGAGGACAAGAAATTCGAATAGGAGCACATCATTGGGTAAAAAATCAAACAACGCAAGCGTCTGGATTGATTGAATCTATTGAATTTATAAAGAGGTGAGTAAGATGCCAATCAAACTAACAGGATATTTTTCTAATAGTTTTATTGGAAAATGTGTGTTACTTTTATATTTTTGGTATCATCAAAGTCGATGTAAAAAAATTATAACACATTGGCAAGAATGGAATCGACAAAGTTGGTGTTATAAGAAATGGCATTCTTACATTGAAAAAAGACCTAGGTATTTACAATCGTTTCTTTTTCAATGGAGTCAAAATTGGAATAAAAAAATCTCTCCTTTTTTGGACAAGTTTCATTATATAGGAACACAAAGTTGGATAGTATCTTGGTTTATAAAAGGGAAAAAAACATGGGAACAAACAGCATGGAATGTAAAAAGATGGTTTGTTTTTGGTAGTTTGTTTTTTGCTATTGGAACTATATGGAAAGGAGCTTTGTGGGTTTTTCTTTTACTTGTATTGCTAGTTTTAGGTATTTTAATTTTATATGATTATGAAAAAACTACTTTGTTATTAGCACTTTTTGTATTTATTGATTTTACCATGAGAAGGTTTGGCGGTATCCTTGGAGCATCTGGGATGAACTATTATTGCTTGGATGTATTATATTATGGGGATATAAAATGGTTATGAACCGAAAGGAATCTTGGTATAAATGGACTCCTTTAGATATTCCTTTGTTTTCTTTTATTGCTTTAGCCATAACACATGTGAGTTTAAATGCATTAGATTTGCATGTAGGTATTGAAGGATTACGAGCTATGGTTCAGTATATGCTTTGGTATTTTCTCGTCATTCAATTACTTCGTACTAAAAAAGGTGCTAAACAGTTGTTTGTTACCTTAGTATTAGTAGGAACTTTATTAGGACTGCATGGTGTATATCAATATATAACAGGGGCTGAAATGTTAGGAAATTGGGTGGATAGTGTAGAGACNATTCGAACTCGTGCCTATTCTATTGTTTATAGTCCGAATGTTTTAGGGAGTGTTATGACTTTATTTATCCCGATGGCTTTATCTCTTTTCTTTGCAGAAAATAAGCTTATGAAAAAATTCTTATATTTAGGAAGTACAGCGATTATGTCCTTATGTCTTTTAGTTACATTTTCTAGAGGAGCTTGGTTGGGGTTCGNTATAGGAATTATTTTATTTGCTCTTATGAAAGATAAACGTTTTCTATTTCCAATTTTTATTGGAGGATTTTTAATTTATCTATTAGTACCTTCTATTTCTAATCGAATGATATATATGTTTTCTTCGTCTTATTGGGCTCGAAGTGCAGAGGGAGGAAGATTATATCGTTGGTTAGAAGGATGGGAAACCCTACAGGCTCATAATATATGGTGGGGTTTGGGATTAGGTCGATATGGAGGAGCGGTAGCCATTAATAATAAGTTATCTCCTTTTTATATGGATAATTACTATATGAAAACCTTAGTGGAAATGGGAGCTATTGGATTAGGACTTTTACTTTTGCTATTATATCAAGTTTTTATATGGGGATATCGTACGACACAATTGATTCCAGATAATCATGATAAAACATTAGTGCAAGGAGCCTTAGCGGGTGTAACAGGTGTTATTATTCATAATTTTGGAGAAAATATTTTTGAGGTACCTACTATGGTNACTTACTTTTGGATTGTTGTTGCTTTTATAATGTTTATGAGAAATCAGTATGAGAAACGGTATGATGATATTGAAAATAAAAGAATGAATTGAAGAAGGGAACTTATATGAGTAAAGTATTGATTTCGGGATATCTTGGTTTTGGAAATTGTGGAGATGAATCAATTTTAATGGCAATTACTTCAAATCTTCAGCAACTAGATCCTGATATTCATATCACTGCACTTTCTAACAATCCAGAAATTACCCGACAAAATTATGGGATTGAAGCTTTAAACGCTTTTCATCCTTTGCATATTATAAAAGGCATAAAAAATACAGATGTGCTTTTAAGTGGTGGGGGTACATTATTACAAGATGAAACGAGTACTCGTTCGCTTTTATATTATTTAAGTATTATCCAACTAGCAAAATTTATGGGAAAAAAAGTGATGTTATATTCAAATGGTATAGGCCCCATTCATAAGTCGTATAATCGGAAATTAGTAAAAAAAATTATTAATCAAGTAGATTTAATTACATTACGAGAAGAATTATCAAAAAAAGAAGTGGAANGATTAGGGATAACGAAGCCTCCTATTTATGTAACAGCAGATCCAGTTTTTACCTTAGGTNGTATTTCAAATGATGAGACAAGGACTATTTTACAAAAAGAGGGGATCCCANTAGATCGTCCCTTAATTGGAGTGTCTGTGAGAAATTGGAAGCAATCTCATTTGTTTATACCACAAATTGCTGCAATCTGTGATTATATTGTAGATTATCATCAAGCACATATTGTTTTTATTCCTATGCAATATCCGAATGATTTAACAATGAGTAATAAAATACAAGAAATTATGAAAAATAAAACTTATATATTAAAGAAACAATATCATTCAAAAGAAATATTAGGTATTGTAGGCTCCATGAAGCTTATTTTAAGTATGCGTCTTCATACTTTAATTTTTGCAGGGATTCAAAATGTACCTATGGTAGGATTTGCGTATGATCCTAAGGTGGATTACTATTTACAGGTACTTCAAATGCCTACGGCAGGTGATATTTTTCAGTTAGAAGTGGAAAAGGTACAAGAACAAATTGGTTATCTTTTTAAATATTATGATGATGAAGTAGATAAACTTAGAAAAATTTCTAAAAGCTTAATTCAAAAAGCTAGAAAAAATGATGAGTTATTATTAAAATTAATAGAAAAAAGATAGATTTACCATAATAGATTTGGCCATAGATTCATATAGTAATAATAAGAAGGAGAAAGATATGAGAAAAAAAGTCAATATTTTAGGAATTCCCTTTGATTCAATTACGATGGAAGAAACTGTTGACTGTATTTTCNATTTTTTTAAGGGAGATTCTTGTAAGAGTGTTTATACCCCTAATCCTGAAATGGTCATGACTGCTACAAAAGATCNAGATTTTGCACAAGTACTACAAGAGGGAGATTTAGTGATACCTGATGGGATTGGTATTATTATTGCATCGAGGTTGAGAAAAAATCCTCTTCCAGAAAGAGTTGCCGGATATGATACCGTACAAAATTTATTTCAAAAGATGAAAGATACATCTTATACGGTTTATTTTTTAGGAGCAGCTCCTGGAGTTGTTGAAAAAGCAGCAAAAAGAATGAAACATCAGTATCCAGGGCTAAAAATTATAGGTAGTCATCATGGCTATTTTCAAGAAAAAGAGGAGATAGCTATTTTGAACGATATTCAAGAAAAAAGTCCAGATCTTTTATTAGTCGGTTTAGGTTTTCCAAGACAAGAAAAATGGATTGCTAAATATAAGAATGATTTANCAGTAAAAGTATGTATTGGAGTTGGTGGAAGTTTTGATGGAATGTCAGGAAAAGTGAAGCGAGCTCCTGTTTTTTTTCAGCAAATAGGACTTGAGTGGTTTTATCGTTTTTTACACCAACCNTCTAGGTGGCGTAGAATGTTACAATTACCTAAGTTTTTATGGTATGTACTACGAGATACTTACATAAAATAAAAGGAGAAGCCTATGATTCAAAGGACGAAAAAAGAATTGTTTAAAGATTATGTATATATTATTGTTGGAACGACCTTGTTAGCACTTGCTACTAATGTTTTTTTTGAAAAACAACATTTGGTAACAGGTGGTGTTACAGGGTTAGCTATTATTATAAAGAATCTAACAAAATCAATTTGGGAAGGAGGAATTCCTTTATGGTTTACAAATACTCTAGTTAATATTCCACTTTTTATCATTGCTGTTTCCATTAAAGGGAAAGTATTTGGAGCCAAAACTTTATTTTCTACAATTTATTTATCCTTTGCTCTTTACATAACACAAAATATTATAAGTCCAACGCAAGATTTATTATTATCAAGCATTTTTGGCGGAGTCATAGGTGGTACTGGGTTAGGTTTGGTATTTGCTGGTTTTGCGACAACGGGAGGAACGGATTTAGCAGCTAGTATTTTACATTTGTATTTTAATCATATTTCGGTAGGAAATTTGATGTTTATGATTGATGCTATTATTATTGGAGCTGGTTTGTTTATATTTGGAGGAGAAAAAACGATGTATGCCATCATTGCAGTTTATATCACTGCAAAAATGATGGATGGTATTTTAGAAGGTATTAATTTTTCAAAAGCAGCTTTTATTATTTCAAAGTATTCGAATGATATAGCAGAAGAATTAATGAAAAATTTAGATCGTGGAGTTACTAGTTTATTTGGTCAAGGTATGTATACCAAACAAGATAGAGAGGTATTATTGTGTGTTGTATCTAAAAAGCAAATTGCAAAGTTAAAAGAAATTGTTCGAGATATGGACAATCATGCTTTTGTTATTGTAGCTGATGTAAGAGAAGTNTTAGGGGAAGGTTTTATTGAGCATAGAAAATAAAAAAGATAGTGAGGTTGCACGANCTAAAGATAAAAATTTTAGTAGAATACAATAAAAATTGTTAGATGTATTTCGATTTATCAATGTTTTCGTTTTTTTTAACAAAATATAAGAAGACATAGGTAAAGACAGAGTATACTTACCTAAAAATTTAAATTAGTATACAATTTCACCAAAAGAAAAAACAGTGATTTGTTTAAATAATCAATGGCACCGACAAGTAAAATATAGTATATTAGTGCTACAAAGATTTATTTCATTATAAATAATGTATATGTAAGTAGATATGCATTTTATTTTATGGTTATGCGATCCAGTATTTTCAAAATATGAATCGTTTATGCAATTTAAAACTAAGGGGGCATTGATGTAATGGCAAGCTTAAAATTAAAAGATATTAAAAAAGTATATCCAGGCGGTGTTGCAGCCGTACAAGATTTTAACTTAGATATAGCAGATAAAGAATTTATTATCTTTGTTGGACCTTCTGGATGTGGTAANTCTACAACTCTTCGTATGATTGCCGGCTTAGAAGAAATTACAGAAGGAGAATTATGGATCGGCGATAAATTAATGAATGATGTAGCACCTAAGGATCGAGATATTGCAATGGTTTTCCAAAACTATGCACTCTATCCTCATATGACTGTTTATGATAATATGGCTTTTGGTTTAAAATTAAGAAAAACACCTAAAGCAGAAATAGAAAAAAGAGTACGAGAAGCTGCACAAATTCTTGATATCGAACATTTATTAGATCGAAAACCTAAAGCTTTATCCGGTGGACAAAGACAACGGGTAGCTATGGGACGTGCAATTGTTCGTGAACCTAAAGTATTCTTAATGGATGAACCTTTATCGAACTTGGATGCTAAATTACGTGTTCAAATGAGAATTGAGATTTCNAAATTGCATAAAAGATTAGAAACAACTATTATTTATGTTACTCATGACCAAGTAGAGGCTATGACATTAGGAACTCGTATCGTTGTTATGAAAGATGGAATTATTCAACAAGTGGATTCACCACAAGTGTTATATGATAAACCTAATAATTTATTTGTGGCAGGATTTATTGGATCTCCTCAAATGAACTTTATGGAATCTACAGTTGTTAAAAAAGGGAATGACATTTATTTGAAATTAGGTCAATTTGAAATTAAATTACCTGAAGCAAAAGCTAAAAAATTAATTGATGGTGGATATGTAGGAAAACAAGTAATAATGGGTATCCGTCCTGAAGATATTCATGATACTCCTATTTTCCTTGAATCTTCACCTGAAAGTATTTTTGAAGCAGAAGTAAATGTTACAGAAATGCTAGGAGCAGAAGTATTCCTATATGTATCAGTAGCAGGTTTTGATATTACAGCTAGAGTAGATCCTAGAACAAAAGCAAAAGTTGGAGATACTGTTAAACTTGCATTAGATATTAATAAAATTCATGTATTTGACAAAGATACAGAAATAACAATAGCAAATTAAGTGATAGAGTGATATAAGAAAAAAGAGAAAAAACATATTTTTATGTTTTTCTCTTTTTTTTTTCATAATTTTGCTATAATATATATATAAGGCTTGTTTTTTCATTCTTTCTATTGACCCGTAGAAGAAAGATATTTAGAATGAGTGTTAGGATAGTTTAAAAAAGAAGAATAAGTTTCATAATGATAGATAAGAAGTAGAAGGAAGAATGAAAAATCCTTAACAATAAACAAGGAGTGAATAAAATGATATCGAATCAAATTTTACAAACAACCATTGATGGATTAAAAAACATTACAAGAAGAGATATTACGGTATTAGAACCTGAAGGAACAACGATTGCTACAACAGAAGAAAATGGAATCGATGAATTTTCTCAAGCAGTTAGTGATTTTGTACATTCTCAAGCAGAAAGTCAATTGGTACAAGGGTATCAGTTTTTTAAAGTTTTTGATGAATACACTGTAGAATATGTAGTAGCAGTGAAAGGTGAGGATGAAGACGTATATAAAATTGGAAAAATTGCAGCTTTTCAGATTCAAAATCTTTTAATTGCTTATAAAGAACGATTTGATAAAGATAATTTTATTAAAAACTTATTATTAGATAATTTGTTATTAGTGGACATTTATAATCGAGCTAAAAAGCTTCATATTGAAAATAATGTAAAACGGGTTATTTTTCTGATTGAAAGTCATAATGAAAGAGATACGAATATTATTGATATTATTCGTAGCATTTTCCCAGCTAAAGGTAAGGATTTTGTTACTGCTGTCGATGAGAAAAATTTAATTTTAGTTAAAGAATTAAAAGACAAAGATACATTTGAAGATGTAGAGAGAATGGCTAAAATTATTTTAGATACTTTAAATAGTGAGGCGATGAGTAAAGTATATATATCTATGGGAACTATCGTAAATGATTTAAAAGATGTATCACGTTCTTATAAGGAAGCTAAAATGGCTTTAGAAGTTGGAAAAATATTCTATGCCGAAAGATATATAATAGGTTATGAAAAGTTAGGAATTGGACGTTTGATTTATCAATTACCGATTCCATTATGTAAGATGTTTATTAAAGAAATACTTCATGGTCAATCGATTGATGATTTTGATGATGAGACCATTACCACAGTGAATAAGTTTTTTGAAAATAGTTTAAATGTATCAGAAACTTCTAGACAACTATATATTCATAGAAATACTTTAGTATATCGATTAGATAAGCTTCAAAAGAACACAGGGTTAGATTTACGTACGTTTGATGATGCTATTACTTTTAAGATTGCATTAATGGTAGCAAAATATATGAAACATATGGATACAATGCCTTATTAATTGTAAGATTAGGAGCTTCTCTGGTAGAAAATTTCTTTTCACATAGGTTTCTTTATGGTATAATATGACATGAATCGTCATAAAATACAGGGCGAAAAGAAAGTAGTTAAACAGGAAGGGGGAGCCCTTTGATTGAATTACAAGAGGTTACAAAAATATATGAAAATGGCACAGTGGGTTTAAATAATGTGAGCCTTTTTATAGATAAAAGTGAATTTGTTTTTGTAGTAGGTAGTAGTGGTTCTGGGAAATCGACTTTGCTTAAATTATTATTAAAAGAAGAAGAAGCAACAGAAGGAAAGTTAATTGTAAAGGGACAAGATATTACTCATCTTAAACAAAAAAAAATTCCTTATTTACGTCGAGAATTAGGTGTGGTTTTTCAGGACTTTCGTCTTTTACCAAATCGGACAGTATATGAAAATGTAGCTTTTGCTATGGAAGTAGTAGAGGCCAATCATCGAGAAATTCGTCGAAATGTTCCTATGGTACTCTCTATGGTAGGTTTAGCTAAAAAAGCAAGAGCTTATCCTCATGAGCTTTCTGGTGGGGAACAGCAACGAACAGCATTAGCAAGAGCTATTATTAATCGTCCAGCTATTTTATTAGCGGATGAACCAACGGGAAATTTAGATCCTCATACAGCATGGGAGATTATGAAATTGTTAAATGATATTAATCATCGAGGGACAACGATTGTTATGGCAACGCATAGTAAAGAAATTGTAGATACCATGAAAAAACGAGTTATTGCTTTGGAAAATGGACAGATTCTTCGAGATACTAAAAAAGGTGGGTATGAAAATGAAGCCTAGAACGATAAGAAATTGCATTAGTCAAGGTATAGCAAGTTTATTTAAAAATCGATTAATGACCTTAGCTTCTATAGGTACTATTTCAGCCTGTCTTTTGATTTTGGGTATTTCTTATTGTATTGCAGCAAATGTAGATTATATGATGGAAGATATAGAAAGTAATATTGGTATTACAACATTTTTAGAGTCTGGTATTACAGAAGAAAAACGTATAGAAATTATGAAAAAAATCGAAAATCATACAGATGTGGAGTCTGTAATCTATATTTCACCAGAAGAGGCATGGGAACAATTTAAAAAGAAGATGCAAGAGGATCAAGAAGACAGTGATATTTTAATCGGATTGGAAGAAGATAATCCGTTAGCGGATTCTGCTTCTTTTGAGATTTATTTAAAAAATCCAGAATATCAAGAAGAAGTTGTGTCCTTTTTAGAAACATTAGATGGAATTCGTAGTATTAATCATGATCAAGATACCACAGAGATTTTGATTAGTTTTAATTATATGGTACGAATGATCAGTCTTGTTTTAATTGCAATATTGGCTTTAATAGGAATCTTATTGATGACCAATACAATTAAATTAACTGTATACATAAGAAAAAATGAAATTAATATTATGAAATACGTAGGGTCAACCGATGCATTTATTCGTCTTCCTTTTTTGGTAGAAGGAATTTTAATTGGTCTATTAGGAGCTTTTATACCTTTAGGGGTAATATGGATCTCTTATCAATTTATTGTACAAAAAATTTATGAACAATTTTCAGTAATACAAAATTTATTAACTTTTTTAGATATAAAAGAAATCTTTATAACTTTATTTCCAATTTCTATTATAATAGGAGCTAGTATTGGAATGATCGGAAGTATGATTTCTGTTCGTAAACATTTAAATGTATAGTAAGAAGGAGGGAGATTATGTGGGGAAACGAAAGTCATGGGTAAGTATAAATTTTATATTATTGTTGATTTTTTTAATATCTACGCCAGTACTTGGTAATACTAAAAAAAGTTTAAATGATGCAAAAAAGCAACAACAACAATTGCAAGAGACATTGAAACAAACTCAACAAGAATTAAAAAATAGTGAAACCAAACAAAAAAATATCTCCTCAGAAATACAGACATTGGATCAGGAAATCCAACAAATGGAGAATAAAATTGAACAATTAGAACAAACTATTCAAAAGACAGAAACAGAAATTCAACAGAAGGAAGAAGAGTTAACCGTTGCACAAGAAAAAGAAGAGAAGCAATATGAGACATTAAAAAAGCGTATTCAATATATGTATGAAAAAGGACAAGTAGGATATTTAGAAGTATTATTTAAAGCAGAAAGTTTAACTGATTTTTTAAGTCGGTTAGAATACATAAAACAAATTATGGAATATGATCAAAATGTTTTATCACAAATGAAGGAAACAAAAGAACAAATTTCTCTGCAAAAAAAAGACATTGAACAAAAAAAGAGGGAGCTTGTCCAATTACAAAAAGAAAATACAGTTCAACGAAATGCAATGGAGGAAAAAAAGAAACGAAAAGGTGCTGAATTAACAACTATCCGTTTGGATACAGAAAAACAAAAAAAGCAAATGGAAGATTTGGAAACTTCTATTAAAAAAGTAGGAGAAGAGATTAAGCGTTTATCTGTACAAAGTAATCAAATTTATGGAGGGGGAAAATTAGAATGGCCTCTTCGGGGATATTCTCGTATTAGTTCCCCTTATGGATATCGTGTTGATCCGATTAGTGGAAGAAAAAATTCATTTCACTCAGGAATTGATATACCGGCACCTACAGGTACCAATGTAATTGCAGCAGCAGATGGAAAGGTTCTTCAAGCACGTTATATTGGTGGATATGGATATACTGTTATTATTGATCATGGGAAAGAAAATGGAAAAACTATTAGCACACTTTATGCTCATAATTCTAAGTTAGTAGTACAACAAGGACAGACAGTAAAACGAGGAGAGGTTATCTCTCGTGTTGGTAGTACAGGATATTCAACGGGTCCTCATGTTCATTTTGAAGTTCGTCTTAATGGCAATCATACCAATCCAATTCCCTATGTGAAAGGTTCATAAACAAAAGAAAAGGGATTTCCCTTTTCTTTTGTTTTTTATAGCCTCATGGTATAATAAAATACATATATCAATACAATGTATATATAGATTATTTCAAACTAAAAGAGTAGATATATGTATAGAAGGAATGCAAGCAAAGGAGATGCAAAGAGGATGAAAAATAGAAAGTCATTTTTTGGAGGATTGTTGGTAGGAGTTGCTGTAACTATTTTGATTAATGCTCCTATTTTAGGTTATTTAGGGGTGCGAAAAGTAGGTTTTTCAAAGTATGGTTTTACTAAAGAAGAGGAAATTAGAGTAGATGGAAAACTAAAGCAAATTGCGGCCTATTTAGATCGATATTATGTTAATGGAGTTGATAAAAAAAAGTTGATAGAAGGAACCTATGCAGGATTAGTAGCAGGGGTTGGAGATCCTTATACAGTATATTATGATGAGGAAAGTTTTGAAAGACTTAAAGTGGAAACAGAAGGAACCTATGCAGGAATAGGAGTTATTGTTTCTATTGATCCAGAAGATCAGTTGGTTACGATTGTTTCTCCGTTTATTGGAGGTCCAGGCGAAAAAGCAGGTCTTTTACCAGGCGATAAAATTATTGAAGTTAACAATATAGATGTGACGGGTAAAAAACTAGATGATATAGTTAGTATGATTAAAGGACCAGAAGGAACAAAGGTATCCCTAAAAATTTTTCGTAAAAGTAATAATGATGTTTTTAATGCAGATCTTCGTCGAGCAAAGATAGATGTTCCTACTGTAGCTCATGAAATGTTAGATGAAGATATTGGTTATTTAAAAATTACAGGCTTTGATCAAGTTACTTATAAACAATTTATGGATGCCTATAAAGATTTGCAACAACAAGGACAAAAAGGTATGATTATTGATGTAAGAAACAATCCAGGTGGTCTTTTGCATATTGTTGCGAAAATTGCGGATGAAATTTTACCAGAAGGTTTAATTGTTTATACTGAAGATAAAGAAGGACGGAGAGAAGAAATACGTTCAGATGATACTAAAAAAATTCAAGTTCCTTTAGTTATTTTAGTAAATGGAAATAGTGCTAGTGCTTCTGAAATTTTGGCAGGTTCTATTAAAGATCATAGAGTAGGTACATTAGTAGGTACTACAACCTTTGGAAAAGGTCTTGTACAAAATATTATTGATTTAGAGGATGGTACAGCTCTTAAAGTTACGACTTCAAAGTATTATACACCTAATGGAACACATATTCAGGATATTGGAATTGAACCAGATTATATTGTAGAATTACCAGAAGAATTAAATCATAAAATACAATTAGAACCAGAAGAAGATCTTCAATTACAAAAGGCAATTCAAGTGATTCGGGAACAACTGTAATGATGAAAATGTAGGTGAAAATAAATGCCACCCATTCTTGAAATTTTAACATTAACTTTACAATCTATTGCTATGGCTGTATTTAATCTCCCTTTTATTATGGTTGTATTTATTATTTATACCTTGTATCAACGTCATCAAGACTTGAGGAAACAAATTCCATTGTATCGACGTAGAAATATAGGAAATCAAATGATAGATTCCATTTTGCAAGGAATTTTAATGGGAATTGGAGGAAGTTTTTTATTCACCATTATTGGTATTCCAATACGATTAACTCCATATCTATTATTCCTTCTTCCTATTGCTTTTTTGCTTGCTTTATTCAATGTTCGATACCTATGTTTTTCATATGCTACGGCTATACTTGGTATTTTAGGTTTTTTATTTCAAGGTCAAGAGATTCTTGGTTATACATTGCCAGATTTGCAAGTAGATATTAGTGGATTGATTGCTCTTGTAGCTATTATGCATTTGATGGAAGCTACTTTGATTTTTTTTAGTGGCTCGCAAGATTTTATTCCTGTTATTATTAAACAAAAAGGGAAGCTAGCTGTTGGTTTTTCAATGCAAAAATATTGGCCTATTCCATTGTCTTTGCTTATTGTTTTTGCGGGTTCGCCTACCGGAGAGGGAATTCTTATGCCGACATGGTGGCCTATTATGAAAGATTCACTGGCTTTAGATCCTAAAATGATTATTTATTCGCTATTACCTTTAACAGCAGCGTTGGGATATGGTGATATTGCAGTTTCGATACCACCAGAAAGAAAAGCAAGACAATCAGCGATAGGACTTTTTATTTATAGCGGTTTATTATTAATAATTGCTGTTTTTTCGAATCAGTATATGTGGTTGCAATTGTTTGGAATTTTTCTAATGCCTTTTTTTCATGAATGGATTGTGAAAATATATCGTTCCAAAGAATTAAATACAGATCCTTTATATCCTATACCCAAAAAAGGGGTACGCATTTTAGATCTAATTTCAGAAGGACCTGGGGAAAAAATGGGTATGCATTCGGGAGATATTATTTGCAAAGTAAATGGTATTGATGTAATTCATTTTCAACAGTTACAAGCTATTTTAAAACAATACTATACTTTTTTATGGATTGAGCTTATTAGAGGTGAAACACAGGAAAAGGTTACCTTAGAATATAGAGCGTATCCTTATGGAATTAATGATTTAGGAATTATTCCATTATTAGAAAATCAAAAAGTTACTTATCATATGGAGAGTATGAAAGAAATAGGCATTTTGGATATTTTCAAACAACAATGGAAAAAGAAAAAACAAAAAAAGAGAGACTTTTAATTTTGTAAGAGAGACAGAGTTAAAGGTCTCTCTTTATCCAATGAAAAAATGGAGGTTACTATCGTGGTGTATGAAATGATAAAGGCATTTTTAGTAATTTTTATGGCAGAGATGGGTGATAAAACACAGTTATTAGCAATGGTTTTTGCTACTCAATATCCGATAAAAAAAGTATTAGCAGGTATTGGTATCGGAGCATTTTTAAATCATGGACTAGCTGTAATTATTGGATATTATTTATCTAATATTCTTTCATTAGGATGGCTTCAAATTATTGCAGGCATTTGTTTTATTGGTTTTTCTTTATGGAGTTTATCTATTGAAAAAGAGGAAGAGCTAAAAAATGAGAATATATCTCAATGGGGTCCTATTGGTACCGTTGCTCTTGCTTTTTTTATTGGTGAATTAGGGGACAAGACTCAATTAACAGCAATTACCTTAGCAGCAGAGGGGTCTTATCCTTTATTTGTATTAGCAGGAACAGTTAGTGGAATGCTTGGTACAGGAGCTTTAGGTATTTGGGTAGGAAGTAAAGTGGGAGATAAAGTCCCAGAAATAGCTATGAAAATTGCTTCTTCTTTTCTTTTCCTTTTCTTTGGAGTTACAAAACTCTATACCAATCTTTCGGTGGGTTATGTACAACCGATAATTCTTTTAATCTTTATTTGTTCTATATTTTTATTATATATATGGAGATTGTATAACCTTTGGCAATTCCACAAAGAACAAAACTTTACAGTATATAAAAAGGCAGCGGCTCAATTGTATGAATCTCTACAACAAATACAAAGTACTATTAATCATATTTGTTTAGGTGAAGGAGTTTGTGGTACTTGTCAAGGTACAGGTTGTCTTGTTGGTTATAGTAAATTATTAATGGAATATGCTATGGAAAAAAAGGAATATGAAAATATAAGGATTCCTTTTCCTAAGCATTATACAGTAAAAACTTTTGATAAAGATGCTGTATTGGAAACATATACTTTAACATTATATTATTTATCACAATTACAAAAGGAAAAATCTTGCGATTTCGTTTTGCATAGAGTACGTCAAGCGATGGAAATGATTTTATTTGGAACCTCTTTTTCTTATGAACAGGGATATGAAAAATATATCCAGGAGATTCAAAAAATCAATCCTGTTTTAAGTAAAAGAGTTTTTCAAGCTATTATTCAGTTACAAAAGATTGCATAAGTAAAATAAGGAAGCAAACATATGTTTTCAAGTTCTTTCACCTATGGTATAATAGATAAAAATAATATAAAAGTTAGAATTGGAACTTGGAGATCTATATCAAGTATTTAAATTTATGAATTTGAATATTTAGAATAGAAATTTTATATTTTATAAAGTGAAGATTTTGCTATTTATAGGCATTGTAGAGATATAGAGATAGGATGAGTTTAGAAAGAGATAAGATAGGTGAGATAATGAGTATATTTCAAATAGTATCTGAATTTCAACCAACAGGAGATCAACCTCAAGCCATTGAAGCATTAACCACTGGTTTTAAAAATGGAGAAAAAGTTCAAACTTTATTAGGAGTTACAGGGTCTGGCAAGACTTTTACAATGGCTCATACTATACAAAATTTAGAAAAGCCTACATTGGTGATTGCTCATAACAAGACACTTGCTGCTCAGTTATATAGCGAACTTAAAGAGTTTTTTCCTAACAATGCCGTTGAGTATTTTGTTAGTTATTATGATTATTATCAACCAGAAGCTTATGTTCCTCATACGGATACGTATATTGAAAAAGATGCTTCTATTAATGAAGAAATAGATAAACTACGTCACTCTGCAACAGCTTCTTTATTTGAACGTAAAGATGTTATTATTGTAGCGAGTGTTTCTTGTATTTATGGGCTAGGAGATCCCATTGATTATAATGAGATGGTTCTTTCCTTGCGACCAGGAATGATTCGTGATCGAGATGATGTANTAAGAAAATTAGTAGATATTCAATACGATCGTAATGATATGAATTTTATACGTGGAACTTTTCGAGTTCGAGGAGATGTGGTAGAAATTTTTCCTGCTGATTCTTCAGAACGAGCCATACGAGTAGAGTTTTTTGGTGATGAAATTGATCGAATTGCTGAAATTGATGTTTTAACAGGAGAAGTATTAGGGACTCGAGAGCATATTTCTATTTTTCCTGCTTCTCATTATGTCATTGCTNCAGATAAAATGGAACGAGCGATTCAAACGATTGAAATGGAACTTGAAGAACGGGTAAAGGAATTAAAAGAACAGGACAAGCTATTAGAAGCCCAACGTTTAGCNCAACGGACTCATTTTGATATTGAAATGATGCGTGAAACCGGATTTTGTTCAGGCATTGAAAATTATTCGAGGCATTTATCTGGACGACCTGCTGGTAGTACTCCTCATACTTTAATTGATTATTTTCCAGATGACTTTTTGATTATTGTAGATGAATCTCATATGACGATCCCTCAAATTCGAGGAATGTATGCTGGGGATCAAGCAAGAAAAACTACCTTAGTAGATTATGGATTTCGATTACCTTCAGCAAAAGATAATCGGCCATTACGATTTGATGAGTTTGAAAGTAAAATTAATCAAATTTTATTTGTTTCTGCTACTCCAGGGCCTTATGAATATGAACATTCTACAAAAATAGCGGAACAAATTATACGTCCTACAGGATTATTAGATCCAATGGTAGAAGTTCGTCCTGTACAAGGTCAGATTGATGATTTATTAGGCGAAGTGCAAAAGATAGTAGAAAAAAAAGAAAAGGTGTTAATTACTACTTTAACAAAAAAGATGGCAGAGGATTTAACAGATTATATGAAAGAAGCAGGTGTACGAGTACGATATTTACATTCAGATATTGATACTTTAGAAAGAATTGAAATTGTTCGTGATTTACGTATGGATGTTTTTGATGTTTTAGTAGGAATTAATTTATTACGAGAAGGATTAGATATACCAGAGGTTTCTTTAGTTGCTATTTTAGATGCTGATAGAGAAGGTTTTCTACGATCGGAGACATCGCTTATTCAAACCATAGGGAGAGCAGCTAGAAATGCAGAGGGACGAGTGATTATGTATGCAGATTCTATTACTGATTCAATGAGAAAAGCTTTGTCAGAAACCAATCGAAGACGTCAGATACAGGAAGATTATAATCAGGTTCATGGTATTATACCGAAAACAATAAAGAAAAAAGTTCATGATCTTATTCGTGCTACGAAGGCGGCAGAAGAACCTGCTCCCTATGAATTAGAAAAAGATCCCGAATCGATGAGTAAACAAGAATTGCAACAATGGATTAAAAAAATACAAAAAGAGATGAAACAAGCTGCTGCAAATTTACAGTTTGAACAAGCAGCCTTTCTTCGAGATCAACTATTAGAACTAAAAAAACAAGAGCAGGAGTTATAGACAAGAGGTGTAAAGTATGTCAAAAAATAAAATTATTGTAAAAGGGGCTAAAGAGCATAATTTAAAAAATATAAACCTTGAAATTCCAAGGGAACAATTTGTTGTTTTTACTGGATTAAGTGGATCCGGTAAGTCGTCTTTAGCTTTTGACACGATTTATGCAGAAGGTCAGAGAAGATATGTAGAATCTTTATCCGCTTATGCAAGACAATTTTTAGGTCAAATGGAAAAGCCAGAAGTAGAAAGTATTGAAGGATTATCCCCGGCTATTTCCATAGATCAAAAAACAACAAGTCGAAATCCTAGATCTACAGTGGGAACGGTAACAGAAATTTATGATTATTTAAGACTTTTATTTGCTAGAGTAGGAATACCTCATTGCCCAAAATGTGGGAAAGAAATTAAAAAACAAACGATTGATCAAATGGTAGATCAAGTAATGGAGTTACCGGAAAGAACAAAAATTCAATTGTTAGCACCTGTTGTTCGTAGACGAAAAGGCGAGCATGTAAAAATTTTAGAAAGTGCAAGAAAAAGTGGTTATGTTCGTGTAAGAATTGATGGAATTTTATATGAGCTTTCTGAAGAAATAAAATTAGAGAAAAATAAAAAACATACTATTGAAATTGTAGTAGATCGATTAATTATACGAGAAGGAATTGAAAAACGTTTAACTGACTCTATGGAAACGGCCATTCAATTAACCGGTGGCTTACTTATTGTAGATGTTATTGATGGACAAGCGATTACCTTTAGCCAACATTTTGCCTGTCCTGATTGTAATATTAGCATTGATGAAATAGAACCTCGTTTATTTTCTTTTAATAATCCTATGGGAGCTTGCCCTGAATGTACAGGATTAGGAATGCAAATGGAGATTGATCCAGAATTAGTCGTTCCAAATCCAAATTTAACTCTATTAGAAGGAGCTATTGCTGCGCCAGGATGGAATTCAATAAAAAACCAAGANAGTTCTGCATATAATTTATTTAAAGCNCTTGCCNAAAAGTATAAATTTGATTTGAATATACCGTATAAAGATTTATCACNGAATGCAAAAAAGATTATTTTATATGGTACCGGAGAAGAAAAAGTTAAAGTAAATTATCAAAAGAAAAACGGAAATGGATATTATGAATATGTTTTTGAGG
>JGI24708J26588_10000455_pt1 | contig 33395 bp, 25 predicted proteins | sample BioPla1DNA2_FD_26588 | JGI IMG/M metagenome (IMG submission 26588) | reverse complement strand
ACTTGGAACTGCATCTGGACACATACCCATTGTTGGATCTATATTCGGATACATCCCCATACCGGCATCCATATTAATACCAGGATACATTTCCATGCCTGTATCCATATTAATATTCGGATACATTTCCATGCCTGCATCCATATTAATATCGGGATACATTTCCATGCCTGCATCCATATTAGGATACATATCTGTATTCATATCATAAAAATTAGGTAAAGGCAGTAGGGAATTAGGCATATATTGATTATTTTCCATGGTTTTTTTCCTCCTCCATCATTTTCTTATTTCCCTATCAATATATGCTTTATATTACATTTTGTTCCAAATTATCGTTGGTATCAACCATACCTTAAACTTTTACGATGGGAACTTTTTTTAATTTCCAAATATCCCGTACGTATTGTTCAATCGTTCGATCTGCTGAAAACTTTCCGCTATGAGCTGTATTTAATATAGCCATTTCTGCCCACCTTGAAGCATTTTGATAGGCTGTTTGAATATCTTCCTGAGTTTTTTTATAAGCATTAAAGTCTTGAAGTATAAAGTACTCATCTGCTTTTCCTGTAGAAGTAGTAACCAAAGAATCATAAATTTCTCTAAATAATTCCGGATCATCAGGAGATAAAAATCCATTAACTAATTGATCTAAAACTTGATGAAGAATTGGATCCTTCTGATAAAGTTCTCTTGGGTTATAACCTCCTTCACTCCATTCATAAGTTTCTTTTGCGGTTAAACCAAAAATAAAAATATTGTCTCTTCCTACTTCTTCTTGAATTTCTACATTTGCACCATCTAAAGTCCCAATTGTAATAGCACCATTAAGCATAAATTTCATATTACCAGTTCCAGAAGCTTCTTTTCCTGCCGTAGAAATTTGTTCACTAATATCTGCTCCAGGGATCAAAATTTCTGCATTAGAAACTCGATAGTTTTCAATAAATATTACTTTTAATCGATCATTCGTTGCTAAATCAGAATTAACAATTTCTGCAATATTATTAATTAATTTTATAATTAACTTCGCTCGAGTATAACTAGAGGCTGCCTTTGCTCCAAAAATAAAAGTTCTGGGGTAAAAATGAAAATGAGGATCTGATTTTAATCGATTGTATACATACAAGATATGAAGTGCATTTAAAAGTTGACGTTTATATTCATGTAATCTTTTTATTTGTATATCAAATATAGAATTAGGATCTACTATAATTTGATTATGATCCTTAATATACTGTGCTAAACGACATTTATTTTTATATTTAATCTGCATAAACTGTTTTTGTGATTCCTCATCTTTAGCATAAGCTGTAATACCTTCTATTTGTTTTAAATCTGTTATCCATCCTTCTCCAATTCGATGAGTAACCCAGGTAGCTAATAAAGGATTGGCGTGAAGTAACCAACGACGTTGTGTAATTCCGTTGGTTTTATTGTGAAATTTTTCTGGTGTAATTTGATAAAAATCCTTCAATAACTGTTCTTTTAATATCTCTGTATGAAGCTTGGCTACTCCATTAATCGCATGACTTCCTACAATAGATAAATGAGCCATTCGAATATGATGATCAGAAATAATAGCCATACGTGATATATGTTCCTCTGTATATCCACGTTGCTTTAATTCTAAACAAAAACGTCGATTGATTTCTTCAATAATTTGATAAATTCTAGGAAGAAGTTGACGAAAAAGATCTATTGGCCATGTCTCTAACGCTTCTGCCATCACCGTATGATTTGTATAGGCACAAATTTCAGTTGTGATATTCCAAGCATCTTCCCAAGAAAGTCTTTCTTTATCTAATAAAATCCGCATCAATTCGGGAATAGCTACTGCGGGATGAGTATCATTTAATTGAAATGCGACATATTGAGGTAAGTCTTTCATAGCAATTCCTTGTTTTTTGTATTTTTGAATTACTTGCTGAACAGTAGCAGAAATAAAAAAGTATTGCTGTTTTAAACGTAATTCTTTTCCTTGTTTATGGCAATCAGCAGGATATAAAACCTTAACAATGGACTCCGCTAAATTCTGCTCTTCTACTGCCTTTTGATACTCTCCTTCTTCAAATTTTTGAAAATCGAAAGCTTGAAGGGCTTGTGCATCCCATAAACGTAAAGTATTTACTGTATTATTTTTAAATCCTAAAATAGGGATATCATAAGGAATAGCAAGTACAGATTGATAATTGACTAGAGTAAAATAATATTTTCCTTGTTCATCTACTGTTGTTTTGACTTCTCCATTAAATTTTACTTCTACTGCATATTCGGGTCTTTTTACTTCCCAAGGATTTCCATACCTTAACCATGGATCCGGACTTTCTATCTGGTATCCATCTATAATTTTTTGTTCAAAAATCCCATAACGATATCGTATACCACAGCCATAGGCAGGATACTCTAATGTAGATAATGAGTCTAGAAAACATGCAGCTAAACGTCCCAATCCTCCATTGCCTAATCCTGGATCCGGTTCTGTTTCTTCTATTTTTTTTAGAGAAATTCCCATTTTTTCTAAAACCTCTTCCACCATATCATACAATCCCATACGTAAAAGATAATTACCTAATAAAGGTCCTGGTAAAAATTCCATAGAAAGATAATATACTTGTTTTGCTTTTTGTTGTTCATAGGTTTTATGAGTAGCTAACCAACGATCCATCATGAAATCTCTTATCGTATAAGCTAACCCTAAATAAAGTTCTTCATCGGAAGCAGATGCAATCGTCTTACGAAAAAAACTTTTTATATTTTGTTGAAACATGAATTGAAAATCACTTTTTTTTATCTTTTCTATATCCATCGTTTTCCTCCATTCTACTTATTGCTTACATTTTCTATCTATTATTATGTCCTAGACTGTACTGTCATAAAAAATTTTTTTATTTGATATATTTTTAATAAAAACCTTATATCAGTATATACACCATAGATGGCTTACCTTATTCATTTAAATATTGATGAAAATGAAATTTTTAACTTGAATATCTATATTAATAGTCTAGGATATGCAAAAAAGAGTAAAATTATCAATCGAATGATGATGAAATAGCTTCTCATTTTCTCGTTATCCTAAAAATGTAAAAAAATCCAATAGAAAAAAAGTACAGAAAAAAAGGAGCATAAAAAAAGGCATAAAGAAAAAAAAGGAGAAAGAATACTTTTAAAGTATTCTTTCTCCTTTTTTTCTATTTATTTTTATCTATCTATTTACAAAACATCAAACTTGTAGATACAAAAATCTGAATTTATCTTTATCTATCTGATTATTTTTGAACCGTAAAGGTTACTTTTTCTCCGTTAATATTCCATTCTTTTGTATAGCCTTCTGCTGTTCCTTCTTGAACTGATTTAGCTAGTACTTCTTGTTTTATGGTTTCTTTATTTTTTTGTATCATTTGTCCGATTTTTTCATTATCTTGATAATACACTTGAATATAATCTTGAACTTCAAAATCTGCTTCTTTTCTCATATTTTGAAGTTTACTAATGATTTCTCGAACAAAACCTTCTTCTATTAATTCTTCTGTTAAATGAGTGTCTAATACTACCGTTACTTCTCGATCCGTTTCTGCTACAAAACCTTCTTTTTGTGTAGCTTCAATTAAAAGATCTTCTTCTCCTAGTATCACTTCTTCTCCTTGTACGTTAAAATGCAAGGATTCTCCTTGACGAAGTTGTTCCATCGCTGTATTTCCATCTAAAGTTGTTAAAAGTTCACGAATCGATGGTAGTAACTTTCCGTATTTAGGACCTACCGTTTTTAATTGAGGTTTGAAGANATAGGTAGTAAAGTCTTTTACATCATCAGTAAACGATACTTCCTTGACGTTTAACTCATCTTTAACTAAATCTTGAAAATCGGCAGGTAAAACAAAATTAGATTTTACATACATTTTACTCATAGGTTGACGGTTTTTAATAGCCGCTGTATTTCGACAAGCTCTACCTTGAACAACAATTTGTAATACAAGGTCCATATTTTTTTCTAGCTCTTTGTCGATCCATGCTTCATGGACTTGTGGATAATCACATAAATGAATACTTTCTGGAGCAGACTTATCCACACTCTTCACAAGATTTCTGTAGATTTCTTCAGTCATAAAAGGAACAAAAGGTGCTGCTACCTTGGCTGTTTCTACTAATACAGTATATAAAGTCATATAAGCATTAATTTTATCTTGTGGCATATCTTTTTGCCAGAATCGCTCTCGACTTCGACGAACATACCAATTACTTACATCATCTAAGAAATCTTGAATCGCTCTAGCGGATTCAATAATATGATATTTTTCTAAATTTTGATCTACGTATTGAATTAAAGAGTGTAATTTGGATAATACCCATTGATCCATTAAAGATAATTTATCATAGTCTAACGTATATTTTGTAGGATCAAATTGATCAATGTTAGCATATAATACGTAAAAAGCATAGGTATTCCAGAAGGTACCCATAAATTTACGTTGTCCTTCACTAACCGCCTCATCATAAAAACGACTGGGCAACCAAGGAGCACTATTGGTATAGAAGTACCAGCGAACTGCATCGGCACCTTGTTTTTCGAGTACAGTCCAAGGATCTACTACATTTCCAATATGTTTACTCATCTTAAGTCCATTTCTATCTTGTACGTGACCAAGAACTACTACATTTTTATAAGGTGGTTCATCGAATAATAGAGTAGAAATAGCCATTAAAGTATAAAACCAACCACGGGTTTGGTCTACCGCTTCACTAATAAAATCAGCAGGGAAATTTTCTTTAAATCTTTCTTCATTTTCAAAAGGATAATGTAATTGAGCAAAAGGCATCGATCCTGAATCAAACCAACAGTCAATAACTTCAGGAACACGTTTCATCATACCTGTTTTGCATTTAGGACAATGAAGGTATACATGATCAATATAAGGCTTGTGTAGTTCAATATCGTCTGGTACATTATCACCCATCTCTTTAAGTTCTGCGATACTTCCCACCGTATGACGATGACCACAGGAACATTCCCAGATAGGTAAAGGAGTTCCCCAGTACCTTTCACGACTTAATCCCCAATCAATAACATTTTCCAAGAATTTTCCAAATCGACCATATTTAATATTATCTGGTAACCAATTTACTTTTTCATTATTGGCTAAAAGTTTGTCCCGTACGGCTGTCATTTGAATAAACCAAGTATCCCTTGCATAATATAGTAACGGTGTATCACAACGCCAGCAATGAGGATAGGAGTGTTCGTATTCTTCGGTTTTATANAATAATTGTTTTTCTTTTAAATCTTTTACAATAAGAGGATCTGCATCTTTTACAAACATTCCAGCCCATGGAGTAACTGCTTCCACAAAATTCCCTTGTTCGTTGACTAATTGAACAAAAGGAAGATCGTTTTCTTTTCCTACTCGAGCGTCATCTTCTCCAAAAGCGGGTGCTGTATGCACAATTCCTGTACCGTCTGTTAAAGTAACATAAGTATCAGCTACAACATAATATGCCTTCTTATCGACGGTTGCAAAAGGGAAAAGAGGGTCGTAAGAAGTACCTACTAAATCGGTTCCTATCATCTTCTCAATTACAGTATATTCTTTTTCTAGTACTGTTGATGCTAAAGCTTCTGCTAAAATATAAAATTCTCCATCACATTGAACTTTCACGTAGGTTTCATTAGGATTGACTACCAAAGCTACGTTGGAAGGTAATGTCCAAGGGGTCGTAGTCCAAGCTAATAAATACGTATTTTTTTCGCCTTGAACAGCAAATTTAACATATACCGATGTTTCTTTTACATCTTTATACCCTTGTGCTACTTCATGACTAGAGAGAGAAGTTCCACATCGTGGACAATAAGGAACTACTTTATGTCCTTTGTAGAGTAGACCTTTATCCCAGATTTTCTTTAGAGCCCACCATACCGATTCAATGTATTCATTATGATAGGTTACATAAGGATCGTCCATATCTACCCAATAACCCACTCGTTCTGTGATTTTTCTCCATTCTTTTTCATATTTCCATACACTTTCTTTACATTTTTGTACAAAAGGTTCCACTCCGTATTCCTCAATTTGAGGTTTTCCACTGATCCCCAAATCTTTTTCTACTTCTAATTCTACGGGAAGACCATGTGTATCCCATCCCGCTTTTCGTAATACCCGATAGCCTTTCATTGTTTTATAACGTGGAATAATGTCTTTAACTACACGAGTAAGNACATGACCAATATGAGGTTTTCCATTCGCTGTTGGGGGACCTTCATAGAAGGTGAAAATAGGGTCACCTTTTCTTTGTTCCATACTTTTTTCAAAAATTTTGTTCTTATCCCAAAATTGTGATATTTCTTTTTCACGTTGAACAAAATTTAAATCCGTTGATACTTTTTTATACACGGTTTGTACCTCCTTTTTATTAAAAAAACTCTCTCATCCTAATTACAGGACGAAAGAGTTTCCGCGTTACCACCTGATTTGATACTATATATAGCATCCTCTTACTCCATACAGACTCTATATCGAATCATATGGGTTCCTATAACGGGGACTGCCGTCAGAGCCTACTTCTATTTCGGTCTGCCACTCTAGGGAGATCTTCCATATTTTTTACATCAGATTGGGCTTCCACCATCCCCAACTCGCTTTACTTTCTAAAAATATGTACTTGCCCTTTCTTTGTGTTTACTNTATTTATGAATATATTTTTCATTACATCATCAGAAAATGATTTACACCTATACAGTATTATATAAAGAAAGCTTTAATTTGTAAAGGGGTATTTTTTAATAAAGTTTTCTATCTTCTGCAAAGGTAAAGGNGGACTGTAGAAATAACCTTGTACTTTATCACAAGATTCCTTTTGTAAAAAGTCTAATTGTTCTTTGGTTTCTACTCCCTCTGCTACTACCAGTAAATCATTTGCATGAGCCAAAGTAATGACAGCTCGAACAATCGATTGTTGCCTTTCATCTTCTTTTATATTTGCAGTCATAAAAGAACGGTCAATTTTTACAGTAGTAATAGGAAGTTTACTTAAGTAATTCATAGAAGAATAACCAGTNCCAAAATCATCCAAAGAAATATGAAATCCCATTCCTTCTAACTTTTGTAATACTTTCATCGTATAATTAATATTTTTCATAGCAATCGTTTCTGTAATTTCTAATTCAATATCTGAAGGTTGTATCTGATAGTGTTGTAATGTTTCTTCTATCATAGTAATTAACTGTGGATCTTGAAATTGTATAGGAGATAAATTAATAGCAATATATTGAATACCCAAGGATTTTTGNTTCCATTGTTTCATTTGTTTACAAGCTTGTTGAAAAACCCATCGTCCTATTGGTATAATTAAACCGGTTTCTTCTGCTAATCCAATAAATTCTCCNGGAGAAATTAAACCTTGAGTCGGATGATTCCAACGAATTAACGCTTCTACACTACAACCTTTTCCTAATTGTACATCCATTTGAGGTTGGTAATATAATTCAAATTCCTCTTGTTCTATGGCTTTTCGTAAATCATTTTCCATTTTAATATTTTCCATAATTTGTTGATGCAATTGTTCATCATATCTTTTATATGTATTTTTTCCTGTTTGTTTAGCATGATACATAGCTATATCGGCATTTTTTAATAATGTTTCTGCATTGGTTCCATCATANGGAGATACAGCAATTCCAATACTAACACTCATAAATAAATCCCTTTGCTTTAAACAAAGAGGTTCGATAAAAACATCTAATATATCCTTTGCTAATTGATGAATTTCATCTTCTGATTGAAAATGAGGTAAAATAAGAACAAATTCATCACCACCTAATCGAAAACAATGATCTTTTTTTGTAAATGTTTGAAGTACTTGTCCAATTTGTTGTAAAACAACATCCCCAAAACGATGACCTAAAATATCATTGATCGATTTAAAATTATCTACATCAATAAAAAAAAGGCTNAATATATCTCCCTTTTNCTCTCGTGCCTCCAATTCTTTCTTTAATTGAATAGAAAAGAAAGTTCTATTTGGCAATCCTGTTAATATATCATAATAAGCCATTTTTTCAATAAGAGCATCTGCTTCCTTATGTTCATGTATATTCGTAATTGATCCTGCTAAACGCTGAGGTCGTCCTTTCTTATTTAAAATAGCTTTTCCACGAATATTAAACCATTGATATTTTCCTTCTTGAATCTCCATTCGTTGTTCTAATTCAAAATAAAGGGTTTTTTCTTCTAAATGTCGCTTTAAAGCCTCTTTCATTCTTGGCTGATCTTCTGGATATATTTTATTTACAATTTCTTCATAGGTAAATAATCTTTCTTTTGGATTAAAACCTAACATTTCCTGTCCACGATTAGAAAAAAATATCGTTTTTTTATTACAATCCCAGTCCCAAATCCCATCATAAGATCCTTCAATAATTAAAAGATAACGTTCTTGACTAATACGTAACTCTTCTCTATTTTGTTGGAGTTCTATAAATTGTCTATGAAGTTCTTGTTCTCCTGCAATTAATTGATCATGAGTAGCTTCTAATTCTTGGTAACTTTCTTGTAAATCGTTTTTTGCTTTTAGTGCTTCTTTTTCTGCTTGTTTTCTTCGAATAATATTAATTAATAAAAATATAATTAAGATAATTTGTATAATAATGATTGAAGTCATTTCAAAAAAATAAGCTTGATTCCATTGTTCCATCGAAAAATCACCTTCTACTCTTGTTGGTTTTCTACTTATATTATATCTTATTTTCTTTTCATTCACAAAAAAATTTTCATTTTTCTTTTGTTTTATTAGATCTATGGTATAATATATCCAACTCATTATTATAATAGATATCTAAGCCTTAAGATCTAGAAAGGATGTGCCCTATTTTATGCGAACGCCTAATTGGACCTTGCTGACCGATTTATATCAACTTACGATGATGCAAGGATATTATAAAACAGGTATTGCAAAACAAAAAGTAGTCTTTGATTTATTCTATCGTACAAATCCCTATAATAGTAGCTATGCTGTTACAGCTGGTCTTCAACAAGCCATTGAATATATACAAAATATTCATTTCGGTGAAGAAGAAATTACATATTTAGATAGCTTACAATTATTTTCTGATGATTTTTTAGAATATTTATCTGAATTTCGATTTACTGGGGATTTATATGCAATTCCAGAAGGAACAGTAGTCTTTCCTATGGAACCTTTAATTCGTGTTCAAGCTCCTATTATTGAAGCGCAGTTTTTAGAAACTACTTTATTAAATATTATCAACCATCAAAGTTTAATTGCTACGAAAGCAAGTCGTGTAGCATGGGCAGCTCAAAAAGATGGAGTAATGGAATTTGGTCTTCGAAGAGCCCAAGGACCCGATGCAGGTACTTATGGTGCAAGAGCGGCTGTAATCGGAGGATGTACTGGTACTTCTAATCTATTGACTGGACAAATGTTTAATGTACCAGTAAAGGGAACTCATGCACATAGTTGGGTGATGAGTTTTCCGGATGAATTAACTGCATTTAGAGAATATGCAAAGTTATTTCCAGACAATTGCATTTTACTCGTAGATACCTACGATACTTTACGTTCAGGGATTCCAAATGCAATGAAAGTATTTAAAGAAATGAAAGAAAAAGGAATCGACTCAAAATTATTAGGTATTCGTTTAGATAGTGGTGACCTTGCTTATTTATCAAAAAAAGCGAGAGAAATGTTAGATCAAGCAGGTTTCCCAGATGTCATTATTAGTGCTTCTGGTGACTTAGATGAATATTCTATTCAAGAACTAAAACGACAAGGATCTTCTATTTCCCTTTGGGGTGTAGGTACAAGGCTTATTACTTCTGAAGATTGTCCATCTTTTGGTGGAGTTTATAAATTATCCGCTCATATTAATGAAGATGGCAGTATTATTCCTAAAATGAAAATTTCAGATAATCCAGTAAAAGTCACCAACCCAGGAATTAAAAAAGTCTTTCGTATCTATGATAAAAAAACAGGAAAAATTAAAGCTGATTTAATTGCTTTAGAAGAAGAAACTTTAGATTCATCTCAAACGTTAACCTTATTTGATCCTGAAAATACATGGAAACAAATGACCTTACAACCTCATACTTATGAAGTACGTGAACTATTAATTCCTATATTTATTAATGGGAAAAATGTATATCATTCCCCTAATACTATGGATATTCGCACATATTGTCAACAAGAACTTTCCACCTTATGGGATGAATGTCGACGATTCCATAAACCTCATAGAATGCCTGTTGATCTTTCTGAAAAACTATATAATCTTCGTCATTCTATGATTCATAAATTATCTCATAAAAGTAAGGAACCTTATAAAGAATTTCATATATAAACTATACCCATTAAAAAACCAAGGGAAAATTTATTCCCTTGGTTTTTTATTATTATGGTAATGCAAAATATTCTTCAAGAGTAATTTGTTCTTCGTATATAAAAGTTGCTACTTCTTTCCCGACATAACGAATATGCCAAGGCTCGTAAAGATATCTAGTAATTTCTACTTTATCTTTAGGATAACGAATAATAAATCCAAATCGATGAGCATTCTCTTTAAGCCAAACTCCTTCTTGGGTATCTTCAAATTCCTCTACTAAATCATATCCCACACCTGGACAAGATACATCCATGGCTAACCCTGTTTGATGTTCACTTTGTCCTGGTTTTGCACTAACTTTATTGGCTTCTTCTAATCCTTTTTGTTGTACATTCCAATTAAATATCGTTTCTTGTCTTGCATAAGAACGATAACCTGAAACAGCAAATAAATCAATGTTATCTTCCTCTGCCTGAATAAATAATTGTTCTAATGCCTCTGCTGCTTCTTTTCGNAAATATTTTTTTTCATTTTCTCCACTAAAAGAAAATCGTACATTCGGAACTACTAAATCTTCTGGAACATAATCTTTAGGTAAATTACGTTCTTTATTAACCCATACTAAAATATCATTGGGATTATCTACAACCATTTCTTCTCCCTCCGATTTCTGGTTACTATTTTCTCTATCCTTCTTATTTTTATCTAACATAGGTTCTTGTACTTCTNCTTTTTTTTCTTCTTCTTTATTATCTTCTTCTTCTTTTTTTTCCTTAATCGTTTCTTCCTTACTACTCACTTCGTTATGATTTTCTTCTCCAAAAGTATCTTCTACATAATTAAATACTGATTTTTTAACACAACCCGTAAAAAATACGATAGACAATAAAAACATAACGACTCCTAATACATATTGCCTTCTTTTGTTGATCATCTTACCCCTCTGTTCTACATTTCATTTGTTTATCTCTTTGTAAATATGTACGCGATAATACGACTTTTTATGTTCATTTTACCTCATTATATCATGGTCTATAAAGAAGGACAACTTTTTTCGACAAAAAAATCCCTATCGACAAAATCAATAGGGACAATCAAAAATATTTATTATCTATTTGTTGTTTTTTGTGAGGTAGTAGTGGTTCTTGGAGTTGTTGTTGTAGTTCTTGGTGTAGTAGTGGTAGTTCCTGGAGTTGTTGTTCTTGGAACGGTTGGAGTTACAGGNGTTGTTGTTCTTGGAATCGTCGTTGTAGTATTCGGTGTGGTAGTAATTCGTCTTGATAAATCTTGATCCATTCCAGTATTATAATCATAAGTTAAATCATCATAAACTCGATTATCATACGTTAAGTTATCATAGGTACGATTATCATAAACTCGATTACGAGTGTCATTCAGTCCATAAGGAGTATTTCTTACGGTCCGATTGGTACATCCTGGTAACAATAAACTAGTTATAACGGTACCTGCAATAACAAGCTTTGTTATAGGTCTCATAAATAAATCCTCCTTTTGTATTTGATTTCGTTGTTATTGTTTGTTCTTTTCAAGAAACCAATACTATTATTCCTTTGGTAAAGGTGGAAAAATCATATAANACACTAAAATCATGTAGGTTTATCATCAATTTTTTTATAAACGAATGATATAATCTTATTTTTCGTTCTTTTAATAGAATATACCTATATTTTATAAAATAGGAGATAATAAACGTGAAATAGATTCTTTAAAACGAATCCAATACGATCTTTTGGAATAACTTTCCATGGTAATTTCTTCACTATTTTTTATATCATTTAAAAAAATTTCTTCTAATTTCTGAGTCACTTTCGGATCATACACAAAAGCGTTGACTTCAAAATTTAATTTAAAACTTCGAATATCCATATTGGCTGTACCAATCGTATTGACTTTACCATCCACCATCATTGTTTTACAATGAATAAAACCCTCTTCATACGTATAACAACGTGCTCCTGCTTGCAAAAGTTCAGCTACATAAGATAAGGATGCCCAATATACAAAAATATGATCCGGTTTATTAGGAATCATCACTCGAACATCAACTCCAGATAAAGCGGCGACCTTTAAAGATTCTAATATACTATCATCTGGAACGAAATAAGGTGTTTGAATGTAAATATTTTTTTCTGCTTCCATAATCATCTTAAGAAATCCATTTTTGATTCCATGCCATTTTGAATCTGGTCCACTAGATACAATTTGAATTCCNGTTTTACCCACTTGTGGTTTAGAAGGAAAGTAAGGTTTTCGATCTATTATTTTATTCTGAATTGATGAAAAGTTCCAATCTAATATAAAACGTTCTTGTAAACCATCTACTGAATTTCCTTGGATATATAAATGTGTATCACGCCAATGTCCAAATTTTTTAGATAAACCTAAATATTCTATTCCAATATTTAATCCACCTACAAATCCTTCTTGTCCATCTACAATACAGATTTTTCGATGATTCCGAAAGTTCATTCGAAGATTGATATAAGGTATAAATGGCGGAAAGAAAGCAGATACTTGTCCTCCTGCCTTTACAATAGGATTAAAAAATTTTCTGGGTAACCAGATACAACCCATACCATCATAAAGCAATTTTACTTCTACGCCTTCTGTTGCTTTTTTTGCTAAGAGTTCTACAATTTCTTTTCCTAAAGCATCATTACGAATAATATAGTATTCCATATGAATATATTTTTTTGCATTTTTAATACTTTGTTTTAGCTTTTTAAATTTTTCATCTCCATCTACTAAAATTTGTACACGGTTATTAGAGGAAAAAAAAGCATTATTACTTTTTACATGAAAATGCACCATATCTCGAAAAGAATCTAATTGAGGGTGTAAGGATTCAAATTCTTTACCAGATACATTATGTTGTTGCATATAGATTCGTTTTTGTACATCATCTTCTACTTCTTTTTCTTTAAACATTTTCTTTCGTCTTAAATCTTGACCAAAAAANAGATAGAGAATAAAACCTACACCCGGAATAAAAAATAAAATAAGCAACCAGGCCCATACACTTGTTGGATTACGTCTTTCAAAAAATACAATTAAAATAGCCAGAAAAAAATTAATAAATAATATATTTTTAAAAAACCAAAGAACAAGGTCCATAAATTTCATTTTACGCCCCCTTATTGATACCAGATTATAGATTCTCCATACTTTTTATTATATCAGACTTTAGATTAAAAAGTCTTTATTTTAAAACAATATTATTTTCTATTTGATATTTTATTATTCAATGGTACAATAAATATACAAAGATTTTGTCAGCATAAAGGAGGAGACATATTGAACGTATGGCAAATTGTTTTAATTGTAGTATTGGTCATCATTGGAATCTTAGTAGGACTCTATTTTGTAGGCCGAAAACTACAAGTGAAAATGGATCAACAGCAATCTCTGATTGATCAACATAAAATCGTAACATCGATTTTGGTCATTGACAAGAAAAAAGAAAAAATCACTAAGGCTAACTTGCCTAAAATGGTGGTGGATCAAGTACCAAAATTTTATCGAATTCGTAAAATGCCTTTGGTCAAAGCTAAAATTGGTCCACAAATTATGACCTTACTATGTGATGAAAAAATCTTTAAAAAATTACCTACAAAAAAAATGGTTAAAGTTGAATTGGCTGGTATTTTTATTGTAGGTATTAAATCAGTAAAAAAATAGCTTGTTCTAAAGAACAAGCTATTTTTATCTGTTTTATCTTTTATTATTTACAAGATTGTTGTATACTAGCATCTACAAATTCTCTAAAAAGAGGATGAACACGATTGGGTCTAGATTTAAATTCAGGATGAAATTGAACGCCCACAAACCAAGGATGATCCGGAATTTCAATCATTTCTACTAAATGTTCATCAGGAGATATGCCGCTAATACGTAAACCTGCTTCTTCCATCGCTTTACGATATTGATTATTAAACTCATAACGATGACGATGTCTTTCATAGATTAAATCAGTTTCATAAGCTTCATAAGCAAAACTATCCCTTTCTACTTTACAAGGATACGCTCCTAATCTCATTGTACCACCTATTTCATCAACATCTTTTTGTTCTGGCATTAAGTCAATAACCGGATGAGTGGTTTCTGGCATAAGTTCTGCACTATGAGCATCTTCCCAACCTAACACATTACGAGCAAATTCAATAACAGCACATTGCATCCCTAAGCAAATCCCTAAAAATGGAACTTTATTTTTTCGAGCATANGAAACAGCAGTGACTTTTCCTTCTACTCCACGATCACCAAAGCCACCAGGAACTAAAATTCCATGTACATCTCCTAAATATTGATCTACTGTTTCTTTGGTTATTTCTTCTGCATTAATCCATTTAATTTCTATATCCGTACCATGATAAATACCTGCATGTTTAATAGATTCAACAATAGAAATATAAGCATCGTGTAGTTCTACATACTTTCCTACCAATGCAATTTTAACACCGTTACTAATTTGTTTTTCCTTTTCTACCATCTGTCTCCATTCTGTCAAATCTGGTTCTTTACATTCCATATGCAATTTTCGACAAGTAATGGTTGCTAGTCCTTCTTCTTCCATCATTAAAGGTATTTCATATAAGCTTTCTGCATCTAAGTTATGAATGACACAATCCTTATCTACATTACAAAAAAGAGCAATTTTTTCTTTCATTTCTTGAGATAATGGATATTCGGTTCTACATACTAAAATATCTGGCTGAATTCCAATAGAGCGAAGTTCTTTTACGGAATGTTGAGTTGGCTTTGTTTTCATTTCGCCTGACTTAGCTAAATAGGGAACTAATGTAACATGAATATATAATACATTTTCACGTCCTACTTCTGTAGCTACTTGTCGAATGGCTTCTAAAAAAGGTAAACTTTCAATATCTCCTACTGTTCCACCAATTTCAGTGATTACAATATCTGACTGTCCTGATTTTCCTAATCGATATACTCGATCTTTGATCGCATTGGTAATATGAGGAATCACTTGTACGGTAGCTCCTAAAAATTCTCCTTTTCGCTCTTTATTCAGTACCGACCAATAAATTTTACCTGTTGTTACATTGCTGTATTGATTTAAATTTTCGTCAATAAAACGTTCATAATGACCTAAGTCTAAATCTGTTTCTGCACCATCTTCTGTTACAAAAACTTCCCCATGTTGGTATGGACTCATCGTGCCTGGATCAATATTAATATAGGGATCAAATTTTTGCATCGTTACTTTATGCCCTCTTGCCTTTAATAAACGTCCTAAAGAAGCAGCCGTAATCCCTTTCCCTAATCCAGATACAACGCCTCCTGTTACAAATATATATTTTGTNTGCATCCTTCACTCACCTCATGTATTTTAACGAACTTATCTTTAACTTATTTATTGTATTGGATAGGATGTGAAAAGTCAATATTAAAATTTTGTATGCACCCATTTACGTAAAACTTCATAACCTTTTTTAAGTTGTACATCCTTTTTTGTTTGTTCTGGATTATCTTTATCTATTAAATACGATCCTTCTACTTGAAAATCTGGCTCAATTCCTTTTCCATGAATATGATTTTTATTACGAGTTAAATATTCTTCTGTTGTCATTTTAAAATATCCACCATTCTTGTTTTGATATAAACGCTGTACAATACCTTTCCCAAAAGTTTTTTCTCCTACTAATTTTCCTACACCTGAATCTTGCAGTGCACTAGCAAAAATTTCTGCTGCTGAAGCACTATATTCATTTACAAGAACAACCATTGGAATANAAGCCTTTTCTAAATAACTATAGGCTACCCTATGGTCTCCATTTTTATTAATGGTATATACGATGGGCCCTTTAGGAATAATCTTTTTACAAACTTGAATAACTTGAGATAAAATTCCACCTGGATTATTTCGTACATCAAATAAAATACCTTTTATTTGATTTTTTTCTACATATTCTAATACTTCATCAAAAGCTTCTACTGTTTGCCCGTTAAACTCTGAAATTTGTACATATAGTAAAGAGGATAATTCCTCGTTGGACTCTTCTTTTAAAAGTTCTGAAAGGGTACACATCGTAATAGGATTTATTTTAATGGGCTGCCTGATAACAGATGCTTTTACTTGTTGATTTCCTCGTTTTAAAGTTAATATTACTTGAGTATTTATTGGGCCTCTAATTTTTTTCGAAATTTGATCGAAAGTATANTTAGAAACCGGTTCTCCTTCTACTTCTAAAATATGATCTCCTGCTTGGATACCTGCTTTTTGTGCTGGAGAATCTGGGAAAACCCTAGTGATTTCAATATGATTTGGATATTTTTTCATTTCTACTCCAATTCCAATAAATTCTCCAGAAACTCCTTCTGTAAATTTTTGATATTCTTCCTCTGTATAATATGTGCTATAGTCATCTAAAGTATTAAAGATTCCTTTTAAGGCTCCATCCAATAATTGTTGAATGGATACTTCTTNACCTACATAATTTTTTTCTATTAAATCCATTACTCCCTTAATTTGAATCGCTGCTTCTTCCGTTGTACTAAGAGGAGTAGCATAAAGAAATGAGTTGAAATTAAATACAAAAAGTAGAATAAAAGTCATCCATAAACATAATCTTTTTTTCACTATAATCACCTTTCTTTTTGTTTTAATATTGTAAAGATCTATAATCTTCTAAAATGTCGTAACGTAAATAATCAATAAGTCGATTAATCAAAGCTGCTGCTTCTCCTTTTGATAACCAGTTTTTAGGCATAATTTTACCTTCTGTATTCCCTTTGATCAATCCTAAATTATACGCTGCATATAGATCACGTTTTGCCCATGATGCAATATATCTATCATCTACAAAAGGTGTTTGTGGAGTTGGATCTAATCCNAATCGTTCCAAACCTAAAATTCGAANAAAAACAACAAATGCTTCCTCACGACTAATAGGACGTTCAGGATAAAAATAAGCACCATCTCCTTGAATTAACTGAGATTTATAAGCAGCCATAATATAAGGGTAGTCTGGATGAGTTTTAGGAACATCCGCAAAGATAAGAGGATCCTCCTCTTTATTTTTCCTTCTCGAAGTACGTTTTGTCTCTACTTCTTCAATCGGTATATTCATCGTTCGAATGAGTGCTTTTACATACTGAGCTCTTGGCATGGCTTGATTAGGTTGAAAATAAGCTGGATTTTCATCTAAAATATTCATACTATATAGTTTTTTTACATCTGATTCTGCAAAATGTCCTTTGAGAAAAGAAAGATTTTTGGGAGCTTGTAAAATTTCAAATATATTAAAAGAAGGTACAGATACACTACCTNTTTTTTGCTTTGAAGTTAGTTCAGGATGATAAGTAGTAATATTGTAAAACAATCCTCCATGATTTTCCATAACTTCTTTATATGTTCCTTCTAAAGAATGAGGTAAATTGGGCAATTGATGATATTGTAATGTTTTTTTAGTTGTTACAGAAGGTTGTAGCGTACCTGCCATTTGCCAAGTTTTTTCTCCTCCTGTTGACTCTACTACAAATTGCAATTCTTGAATTTCTGTTTTAGACCATTGTTGTTCATATCCATAAATAGGCCCTTCGAGAGAATATATAAGTTCTTCTCCCGCTCCTTCTGTTCCTTTTGTATAATAGGATTTAGAAGAAATAGCTCCCGTATAATACTGAACTCCTGGTGTATAATCTTCAATAATACTTTGATGAAACTCAGATTTATCCGCATTTAATATATAGGTTTCTCCGCCAATTTTAACAGTTTCTGTCCATTTCTTGATAGGTGTTGTTTCTTTAATCACTTGAGTCATATAGGGTTGTTTCTTTTTATAGTAACGAGTTTCTAANGTAATCTTACGTTCTAAACTTTCTTCAGGATTTTTCAGATTTTGTATTTCTACCGTGTAAACTTCTTGATACGTTCCATTATCTTTATCTTCATCTACCTGTCCTTTAGATTCTATTTTTAAAGTTCCTTCCATTTCTATAGGTGTTCCTGTTAAAAATACTATTTCTTTATAATTCATTGTTGTACTTTTCGATTTTTTAGATTTACTAACGACTTGTTGATCCATCGTTTGTGGAAGACGATAGCCTTCTGAAATACCTCCAAAATATCCCATCTCTCCTTCTTTTCCATAAACAAAGGGGGAAAAATATCCCCCAATAAAAATCCAAAGGAAAGCAAGAGAAACGATTTTACATGTCTTTTGTCTCATATTTGTCTCCTTTCATTATCCTTCCACTAAAATAATATAAGCAGTAATTGGTTGGTTGTTTTGATTATTGGTTAATTTAGTAGTGGTCATAACANGAACTTTATCTCCTTTTTCTAATTCATCACTATGAATCACTCGTCCATTTTTAATCAAAATCGTATTGTTTTCTATAGTGACTGGAGCTGTACGATTTTTTTGATTGATCAATGACCAACTACCCTTAGCTCGATCNTATACTTGTACCTCTTTCAGAGAAAGATTCCTATTTTCTATCTCGTAAATTTCGCCTTGAATTCCTTCTTGGACATAAGGATGATCNATGACGTATAATGCTTGATCACCATGTGTGATAATCGTATATACCTTATCTATTTTACTTTTATCCGTATAGTCAATAAAAGTTTTGGAATCTACTTGTCCCGTTTCATCATAGAACAACGTTTTATAATCTGTACTAAATACTCGTTCAATAGGATAATAACTCCATTTCATACCTTGTAGTGTGGCAAAGGATTGAACTTGAAATGATTGACCATCTTTAATNTTAGCAATNCGTCCTCGCAATACCTGAAGGCCCTCTATACCTGGCTCTTCTTTAATATCAATCACCGCTACTTGATTTTCTCCATTTAAAATAATCTGAGCATAATCAGTTACCATAATATTTTCAGGATCTACCAATCGACCGTGTCTTCTAATAATAGTTCCCTTATCTGCTTGTAAATTTGGTGAATGACTTAAAACCTTAAAACTACCTGTACCATCTGCATAAATAACGGTTTGATCTCCTAAAGATTGCTCTCTCCCGTATCGAAAAGTTACTTTTGCAATTCGCTCTTCTCCATAATATTCTTCTGTAGCAATATAAACTTCTCCGTTATGTTGATTTAAAAATCGATTTACATAATCTAGAGATACTCTGCGATCATCATCGTAATATTCCACCTGTTGCGCTTTGGATATATCTAAAGCTTTTGTTTGTTGATAATCTTCCCATCCTCTTTTTGTTAATCGTTGAGCGTTTTGAAGTAGAAATTGATTTTGATGAGTAAATATTCCCGTTAATTGTCCACGATAGATATTTTCAATATGATGTCCTTTTCCATCTACCGTAATTTCTTTCACTGTCTCTACTACATACCCTGGTTCTATGATACCTTGATTTACTAATACCTTGATCCAATCTCCCGGTAAGATATCCGTATATGCGATTTTTTGTTTGTTTTTAGAAATCCACACATTCGAAGGTACTTGTATTCTTTCTGTATCTCCGTTTTCATAAGTAATATAAATTTGTCCTTCTCCTTCTTTCTGCAAAAGGACATTGTTTACTTTCCCATATTTCATCATATAATGACCACTGGCATGAATTTTTTTGATGTATTGTAAGTTATACGGATCTAACTGAACCGTAATCACATCTCCTAATTCTAAACTGTCTATTTGACTTTGAGCTGGATCATATCGAAAATCAGGAAATATTTCTCGAATATAACCAATTTGATCTTCCGCTTCATAATAAGGTAATTTGGTTACTTGAATTTCATTGCGATAAAAGTTTTTTGTTACTTCATTACCATTATTATCAGTAAAAGTAATATAATTAAGACCTATTTCTTTTACAACACCACGCAGCTCTGTAACAAGTATCGGATGTCCTATATATTTCATATCTACAATTACATTATTTTGTAANGTTAACTGAATTTTACTTCCTACTGGAGCTTCTTCTATAGAAATAGGGTGCTCATCTTTTCCTATAATAATAGTTCCTTTTCCTGTTTGTTCATTTACATGATAAAGTCCTTGAGCTAAAGAATATGTATAAAGTTGACTAGAACTATCTCGAATGGAAAGTTTACCTTGATGTAATTGATCTAAAGGTTGAAGTATACCTTCTACTATTTGAGTGGAATCTTGATCCATTACATATACATATAAAAGAGTTTGAGTTTCTCCATCCACTAAATATTCAATTTCATCTCCTTCTTGTAAATGTAATAGCCCATTGATTTGTCTATTTTTATATACTACTGCATTTTTTTCTTTTGCAACACCTGTAGGACTTTTTGTTCGTTCATATATGAATTCATCAATGGTGCCTTCTTTGGTACGAACACGAAATATACGCATCCCTAGATCAGAATTGCTTTCTGCCATCATCTGATCTTGAACGGCTCCCACCTTACCATATTTTCGTATAATATTGGCACCTTGATAGTATAAATCACCCATATTGGCTAATACCTGAGCCATTTCTGCTCTAGTAATTGTTCCCTTAGGATCAAAACGTCTACTCGATTTTCCTTGCATAATTCCTTTTTGTATTACGATATCAACGGCTCTACGTTTATCAGAGCTGATCTGTGATCCATCTGCATATTGTTGTATCGATTGCAAAGAATTATTTCCCAGTACGAACGTTGGGTTTAAAAACTCTATACCGGATACTACCCATTGAGCAACTTGTTCTCTAGAAGCAAAATTTTGTAAATTATCCCTTTGAGCAGGAGTTATTAATCCTGTTTGCATCGCTACTTGTATATATCCTTCTGACCATAAATCAGGATACCTAGAACCTATTTCTATTGCTTCTCTTTCTAGTCCCATGCCTCGAATAATAAAAACCAACGCTTCTTCTTGAGTAATCGATCGTGAAGGTTCAAATCTACGATTATATCCTTTAATAACTTGTAAGGCACCCATTCGTGTTATTGGTTCATTGGCCCAATGCCTCTCTGATACATCCCTAAATTGTATACTTGATATCGTTGTCGTTCCCTGTTCTGAGCCCGTATACCGATTTTGTACAGGATCTAATAAAATTCTAGGATCTGCCCATACAATGGAAGGCACAAATAATTGCAGACAAAAAATCATTATTATTATAGAACNAATGTTCTTCCTTTTCATTATAATCCTCCATTATCTCTTATTCTATCTATCTTTATCTCAGTATCTATATCGACCAAAGATACAAAATTATTTATATTTTTTCATTAAACCTTATATTCTTTTATTATAATACAAATATCCACTTTTTTCTACATGCTATCACGATAATAGCACTTATTATCTATATGTTTTAATTTTTTTGTATATGAAAAAAGAGAATTGAACCAATCAATCCTCTTTTATCAAATCTATTAAAAGATGAAAAGTATGAGTCCCTATTGCCATATGATCCAATTCTAGAGCATATTTTACATAGATACTTCCTCCATCCTGATTTAAATCTATATTCATTTCCTTTGTAGACATAGCGATCATAAAACTACCATGAGGGGTATCGTAATGAGAAGTATGTTTTTTCCCCATTTCAAAAATCATCGTTGCATTATTTTTTCCAAAGCGCAAAATAGAAACCGCATTTTTTTCTACTTTAATGGTTGTTGTAGTACCTTCCATACCGGTTAACTCCGATTCTTTATATGTAATATAAAATTTATCATTTTTTTGATAATACTGTCCCGGAATTACCATCTGTATATCTTCTGAAGGCTCTTTCCCTTGAATTCCTGTAACGGTTATGAGCACATTCTTTTTCATATCAACAACTCCTTATAAGCTCATCGTATTCTAAAACTACTACTTCTCTTAAAACATTTTACTAACAAAGGTATTCTAATTGTTATTTCCCTATATCGTATCCTATAAATACTATTTAGTATGCTTCAATATTCACTTGATGAATCCATTCCATTGGATCGGTTAACATACGTCTTCCTATTTCACAAAACTTTTTGGGGTTGTCACTGACATAAAACTCATGTTTAGGTGGTATATTATTCTCTCGCAAGCTTTGTTTGCGATCTAATAAACGTAAAAATTGTTGTACGGTTTCTAATGCGGGATTAATTAAAGCAACTCCATCTCCCATCACTTCTTGAATGACTGGTGTTAATAAAGGATAATGAGTACAACCTAAAACCAAAGTATCTATATCTACTTGTTGTAAAGATTGTAAATATTTTTTTGCTACTTGATAGGTCACATCATCCGTAAGCCAACCTTCTTCTACTAAAGGAACAAAAAGAGGACAAGCCTGTCCAAAAATTTTTGCTTCTGGTTTTTGCTCTTGTATAAGAGTCTTATAGGTTTTACTATTGACAGTAGCTTCTGTACCAATAATCCCTATACGTTGATTCTGACTCGTACGAGCCGCCATCAATGCTCCTGGTTTGACTACTCCCAGGATAGGAAGGTCAAAGTCTTTTTGAAGTTCTTCTAGACTATTCGAACTAATGGTATTACAAGCTACAATTAATCCTTTTACATTTTTAGTTAATAAAAAACGTATAATTTGTTTTGAATATTTAGTTACGGTTTCTTTTGATTTACTACCGTAAGGAACTCGAGCAGTATCTCCAAAATAAATAATTTGTTCATTGGGTCCATGTTGAAGAAGTTCTTTAACAACAGTTAAACCTCCAACTCCTGAATCAAATACTCCAATGGGACGATTATCCATTCTATTCTCCCCCTACTATTCTTGATCCATCGCAAATTGAATCAGTTGCTCCACTAAAGTTTTTTTATCTATCCCTTGTTCTTCCCAAAGCATAGGATACATACTAATGGATGTAAAACCAGGTAATGTATTAATCTCATTAAAAATCACCCGATTTGTATCTTTTTCTACAAAAAAGTCTACTCGAGCTAGTCCACGTCCATCTACTGATTTAAATACTCGTAGAGCTTTGTCTTGGATTTCTTCTACAATTTTTTTCGGTAGATCTGCTGGAATAATCGTTTTTGAAGTTTCACTATGATANTTTGCTTCATAGTCATAAAAATCCGCATCTGTTATAATTTCTCCTACAGCAGAAGCTTTTGCATGATCATTTCCTAATACTGCACATTCTACTTCTCGTCCTACGATCGTTTCTTCGACTAAAATTTTACGGTCCTGTTTAGCTGCTTCTAAAAGACCCTTTTCTAAGGATACTCGATCATAAGCTTTTGTAATCCCTACGGAAGATCCTGCATTGGAAGGCTTAATAAAGCAAGGATAGGAAATATTTTTTTCAATTCGTTCTACCACAGAATCCATAGTGGATAGCTCTTTTCTTAAAACTTTTACAAAATGAGCTTGATCAATGCCTTCTCTATCTACTATAATTTTTGTATAAATCTTATCCATAGAAACACTAGAAGATAAGATACCACATCCTACATAAGGAATTTGAGCTAATTCTAAAAGCCCTTGAATACTTCCATCTTCTCCATAAAGACCATGAAGAACAGGAAAAACAATATCTATAGGAATAATTTTCACTTTTTCACCCATAATCTTTATTAATCCTTTTTGAGTAGCGTCTGGACTTAAAATAGTTGGAGTTCCGTACTTTTCCCATTCTCCCGTTAATATATATTCTAAAGGACCATTGTATAATAACCATTGTCCTTTTTTAGTAATTCCTACAGGTACAATACAATATTTGTCTGCATCGATATAGTTCATAATAGTTGTGGCTGAAACACAAGAAACTTTATGTTCTGAAGATTGTCCTCCAAATAATACAACAATTGTCTTTTTTTTATGTTGCACAATGATTCCTCTTTTCATTTTTCTATTTTAGCAAATATCTATGATATACAGATCTACTTTTATAGTATATTACTATGTTAAATAAAAAGTACGTATTCTTATNTTTAAACTCCTTCTTATTTTAATCGTTTCCGAATAGGAATTCAACTGCTTTTATAAATCCTTCTTTCACCTATTCTATCAAAAAACAAAATAAATATCATACCTGGTATTCTAAAAATTTTTCAAAAAAATACTTCAGATGAACGATATACTTTCATCTGAAGTCAAAACAGCTACTGATTATATTTTTATTTCGTTAATACACTATTAGGAGTCTGAATCATTTGTAAGATTTTCTCCATTTTNCCTGTCTCTTCNTTAATATAAATTATAAANTTTTGATCTTTATATGTTCCTTTAAATTCATAACATAAAACTTCTCGTTTGGATTCTAAAGGAATGACTGCAATATTAATTTTATCTACTTTAAAATCATCTGTAATAAAAGCCCTTGCTTCTTCTTTCGTCAATTTAGGGGATGCTATTTTTCTTGTACGATGCATCATAATATATCCTAACGATTCAAATCCTATAATTTCTCCGTCATCCATCGCTACTTTTACTTTAATTAAATCGGGATATAAAATTACACCATTTTCTACAGGAGCAAAATTCACTACTAAAGTATTATCTGTTTTTTCATAATAACTTGGTTTCATATTCGGATACTGATTTCTTTTTAAAAACGCTTCGGCTTTTTTTCTTCCTTCTTCTAAAGATAATTCTTGATCGGATGGTGGACGTTCTCCATGTTGTAACATCCATAAAGGAAAGCCTCCCTGTTGAGTAATATCTATCATTAAAGTAGGTTCTTCTTGATTTTTTAATTGTACTGCAAAACGATATACAGGGATCGTATATTCAATATTGGTATCTGTTTCTTCTATAAATTCAATACCTGCTATTCTATCTGCACCAATAAATTGAATCACNTTTTCTTTTGCTTGTTCTTGAGTTAATTTTTGTTTTCCCTTGATGAATTGAGGTTCCATTTGCTGAATATGTTCAGAAAAAGGTCCATCATAAATTAAAGTCGGAATATCTTGTAATTCTTGATTTACTCCTGCCATAGAACCTAGAACAGGGGNATCTTCCATTGCATCAGCACCATAACTTTGTACCTTTTTCCAATTGATTCGATTTCCTTGATGTACTTCTGCTTGTACTTGATTTAATTCATCGGATAATTGTTTAGCATGCGTTTGAATATTATTTACTTGCTTCCAATCCTCTTCATCTAAATCATTTCCATCCATTGTTTTTTGACTCATTGCAAAGGAAAAATCACTGACTTGGGATAAAAATTTTAAAGCTTGATCAACGGTAGAATGTTGATAAGGGATTTGTCCCATATTTTCTTGAGCAGAAGCTGCTTCTTTCCATAACCTAGCAAATACAGGNGCACTTTGATTCGCCCTTCGAGCTAAGCTTGCTTTCGTTAATAAGTTATCTACNGTATTTACATAAGCAGTCATATCATAGAAAGCTCTTTGAAATCGATTTTCTAAATACTGCTGATAATTCAGCTTTTGTTTATATTGATAAACACCAAACCCTCCAACAACTAGCAATGCTATTAATACAATACTATACATACGAACCTCTGATAAGCGGCGTTTTACTCTTAATAAACGGTTGTCCTTTTTATTTCCATTTGCCATACTCTCACCCTTCCTTTTTATTTCTTTCCAAATACATGTTTTCCAATTCTACTAGTAATCGGCACAGACCAAATCCACTTACTAGTAGCTGTAGCTGGATTCCAGTAATAAATAGCACCATTTGTTGGATCCCAACCATTTAGTGCATCTCTTGCTGCCTTTTTAGCAGTTTCATCTGGATTTAAATTAATTTGACCATCTTTTACTGCATCAAAGGCTCCTGGTTGATATACCACTCCTGCAATCGTATTCGGAAAAGAAGCATGCTTGACTCGATTGAGAATNACTGCTCCTACAGCTACTTGTCCTACATAAGGCTCTCCTCTTGCTTCTCCATAAATAGCCGCTGATAATAAATAGATATTTCGATCTCCATCTGCATTGCTACTAGTACTTTGCTGTGATTTGTTGGATACCTAATTTTTCTAATGTTTGTTTTCCTACCACTCCATCTGCTTTTAATCCATTCTTTTGTTGAAATTTTTTTACGGCCTCCCAAGTTTTCTGTCCATAAGTACCGTCTACATTTCCGTCATAATATCCCCATTTCTTTAAATTGGTTTGTATCTTCTTAACTTCCTCCCCTTTTGAGCCCCAACTATAACTACCCACTTCTAAAGTAGATTTCGTTATATCAGAAACATACATCGTAATTCCGATAGCACTTCCCATTACAAGGACTGAAACAAAAAGTGCAATAATTGGACGTTTCATATTCATTCTCCTTTTTGCTTATAACCTGTTTTTTATTTTCACTATTTAGCAAATACATGCCTACCTATTTGTGTAATAATCGTTCTAGACCAAATCCATTTACTTGTAGCTGTAGCTGGATTCCAATAATAAATACAACCACTCGTTGGATCCCAACCATTTAATGCATCTCTTGCTGCCTTTTTAGCAGTTTCATCTGGATTTAAATTAATTTGACCATCTGTAACCGCATCAAAGGCTCCTGGTTGATATACCACTCCTGCAATCGTATTCGGAAAAGAAGCATGCTTGACTCGATTGAGAATTACTGCTCCTACAGCTACTTGTCCTACATAGGGTTCACCTCTGGCTTCTCCATAAATAGCCGCTGCTAACAAGTATACATTTCGATTTGCATCTGTCGATGCTTGTTGCGTGGATGAATAAGTGGAAATACCTATTTTTTCTAGAGTATTTTTACCTGCAATACCATCTACTTTTAATCCGTGTTTTCTCTGGAATCTTCGTACTGCTTCCCATGTCTGATAACCATAAATGCCGTCTACATTTCCATAATAATATCCCCAATCTTTTAATCTTCTTTGAATTTCACGTACCGTATTGCCTCTAGAACCCCAACTGTAGTAAGTAGCCACCTGTACTACCTTACGACTTAAAAAAGATGTATGTATAGTAACAGAAAGGCTTAGTNCTACTACAAAAAAAGAGAGCCACCATTTTCGATTATTTTGCTTCATTTCTATTCCTCCTAACACCTGACACANGGAATTTATCTTTAGTATTTGTGAAAAATAGAATTTTATCCTTCTTTAGATAAATTTTGTAAAAAAATAACCCTGTGAAGGTTACATGAGTCATATCATATACAATCACAAGGTCCATTTTGCAAATAATTGTTTTGTTTCTATTTTCTTTTCTTGCCACCATTCTACAATTTTAAATTGTACCTTTATTGGAATTTCATCTGTATCATCAACAGCTACAATTAAATTGTATTCCTCTTCTGTTAAAATATTTTGTAATTGTTCTTTGGATTCTTCTGGAACAACTCCATGAGTAATATCTACAAAGCATAATGGTGGAAACATTACACACCACCAATTTTGACCNACAGCATCTCCTATTTCAATTTTAAGTGCCTCATACTCTCCAGGTGGTAAAACTATATCTCCATATTGTTTAGTCGGAAATAATGAAGGACCTAATGAAACTTGAACTGAATAATCTTTATCTTGTTCATGAATAACTTCTAATGCAATATCTTGTATCATCGTAAGAGAAGATTCTAATAAAACTCTTGTTTCCTCTAAACTATTGGATTCTTTCAAAAGAGGTTTCATTTGTTCTAAAACGGCATCTCTTACTTGATTTTTTAAAGCTTGATCCTCTGGTGCATCACTATTGGCAATAACATGAAATCGTATTAAATGATTGGAAAGTCCACTTTGTACTACATCAGAATATCCTTTGGTTCGATAACCAATGAGTAAAGTAATGAAAAAACCTAAGATTCCAGCACTAATTAAAAAATATCGTTCTTTTCTAATCCATTGTTTCCATAAATTTTTAATTTCCATTGATCATAACCCCTTTAAATTGGATGTTATTTTCATTATTTCCATTTTTATAAAAGGTTATTCATTTTTTTCTAAATCACAAATTAGAATTAGTACACCATTCCTATTCTTCGAATCGATATGTTAACATCTATTTCAATTTCCGCCTCTTCAAATATTTTTTCATAATCTTCTTTTATTTCTTTCCACACCTTAGGATATTTTAACTTTAATTGATCTTTTAATCCTATAATATCTACTTTATATTCCATTTGTAATATATCGAATACNTCTCTTATCTCTTTCTTTATCGCTTCTTCTAATTCTATTTCTAATTGTTTTACCCACTTCGAGTCGATATACTTTTTAGAATTATCTAAAATATACTCGGATATATCTCCTTCTGTTTCTATTTGAACTTTTACTTTTAAATATTTATCATAAGTAGCGGAGACAACTTTAGAGGAAATATGAGATACTTCATAAGGTACATAAGCACCCTGATACCAAATAGGAAAATATCCTCCTTTATTTTTTCCCAATGTCCAAGAAAGAACCCGAACTTGTGCTTCGTCTAGCCATCCTTGAAACTGATAATCACGAAACACAGCTCCGCCTGAAAATCCTAGATTATTTTTCCCTTTTTTTATACGTGGAATAAAAGTAGTTCCTTCATTGTTGATTAATTGATTCAATACTTTTCCTACATCTATAATTAATTCATCAGGAATACTTGTAATATCCTGACTATGAATGGCATAACGATTTCGAAAAGGTTTTGTTTCTTCCTTTGCTTCTAATATCTCTTTAGCTGTATTCTCTGCAATCATAACAAGAACTGTTCTCCCAAATTGTGGAGTACGATCTATATAATCCAATACTTCTTGAAAAAGTACTTTATCTTTCGCTAATTCTTTTCCTAAAATTATAGTTTTAACATGTTCAAAATTAATAGGTTCTAAATAATAAGCTTGGGCTTTTTTGATTGTTCCTGTAAGGGTATCTCCTGTAACATATTGAAAGTATCGAAAAGGTTCATTTCCTCCTCCATTTTTTTGAACNGTACTCAAATTAGGGGTAGCATAGGTAATATTATAACGATAAGAATTTTTAGATGAGATAGTTTCTTTTTCTGATTTATCAATCCCTAGAGAGATCACAAATTGCTGATCATCAATCTCTTTTTTATCCCAACATCCCGTCAATAATAATAGAGTCACAAAAAGTATGCTCAAATATTTATTTTTTTTCTTCACTAGTAGCACCTACTTTTCTTATTTTTGCTATCAGCCATAACAAAAAAGGAATCACTATTAAAAATATAGGTCCTATCTTTCGCCTCAACCATTGTTGCCAATTATAAACTTCAATAATATCACTAGGATATAAAGATAATATGTANATAAAAGGAAGTAAGGGTAATACTAAATAAAATTGTTCGTTGGACTTTATCATCTTCGTAACAATTACACTACTAAAATAAAGATATCCACTAACTATAGAAAATACAGTATTGAGCCAAAAGATCATCATTAAGGCTTCTTGCCTTTCAATAAATGAAGCAGGTAAATGAATGACCTGCATTAAAGTCATCACGGGCCATATTTGTCGTTGAGTTCCTTTAGCTCCAAAAATAGCAATGGTCATCACTACCGTACTTAATTTTAATAANCCAACCACCAATAAACTAGTACGACAAATACCTCCTGATTTATTGGGTGGTTGTACAAAAGCATTTGAAAATAATAATAAGATCAAAGTGATGTATGTCAATGAAACATAATAACTACCACTAAAAAACTCTTTCCAAGAAAGTTGAAAAAAAGGTGCTAAATTAGGAATTTCCACCTTAGGGATAGCAAATAATAAGATTAAAATTAAAGGAATAAGTGTAATAGGAAATAAAATTTCTGCCACTCTCGCTCTACACTCATATCCCTTACGACTTAAATACGTACATATTAATAATAAAGAAATAATAATAAACTCAATGGGAGTATCTGGTAATAGAATTTGTTTCGTTAATTCACCAAAAATTCTAATTTTAATAGCTGCTGAAAGTATAAAAAATAGCAGGATAAATAAAGATAATAACATCCCTATCGGTCTTGTTACAATATGTCCTGAAAAATCAACAAAGGTTTCTTCTGGAAACTTTTTTACTAATTGTGCAATAAACCAACTATACAAAAAAGCTAATAAAGTCCCTCCAATCACCAAAATCCATCCATCTTGTCTAGCTACTTCTACTGTCACACGAGGTAAAATTAGTACACTTACACTAAACATATCTAAAATAAGGATGAGTTTCACTTGACGAGTAGAAACTTTATCATTCATACTATACATTAAAATTCCTCCCTTTTATTTTTTCTTTCTAGGGNCCTTCCTTCTAAGACGTATTCTTTGATCCGGACGAGTAAAGAGAGGTCTTTTGGTTTTCATAAAAAAAGGAAGTCGAAGAAGAGAATCTTGATAATCATTATTATATAGGGGCAAAAGAGCTGCATAAGGAGCTAAATAAGGAATATTAAAGCTTTTTAATGCAGATAAATGAATAATTAAAATTAACATACTAATCAAGAATCCATATAATCCTAAAATAGAAGAAAGAAAAATAACCATATACTTTGATAAACGAAAAGCGACTCCTAATGAATGACTAGGGATAGCAAAGGAAGAAATTGCTGTTAATGATACAATGATAACAATAATTGGACTAACAATATTAGCTTCTACAGCTGCTTGTCCAATAATAATTCCTCCAACTATACCAATCGTACTTCCAATAGGATCAGGAAGTCGAATCCCCGCTTCTCGTAACAATTCAAAAGCAAGTTCCATAATCAAAACTTCAATAATAGCAGGAAAAGGGACACCTTCTCTAGCTGCAGCCATAGACAACATTAAATTAGTTGGAATCATCGCAAGATGATACGTTGTTAGAGCAATATAAAGGCCTGGCAGAGCTGTAGCTAAAAAAGCGGCTCCATACCGAATGAAACGAATAAAACTGGCAATTTCCCAACGTTCANAATAATCTTCCGATGATTGAAAAAAACAATTTAATGTAGTAGGTAATAAAAGAACAAAAGGAGAATTATCAACAATAATTACAATTCTTCCTTCTAAAATAGCAGAAGCTGCTTTATCTGGTCGCTCTGTAATTTGAATTTGAGGAAAAGGGGATTTCCAATCATCTTGAATTAATTGTTCGATATGTCCACTATCTAAAATAGCATCTACTTTAAAATCTTCCAAACGTTGATTGACTTCTTCTAAAATTTTAGGACGCACAATATCCTCTAAATACATAATTGCAATATCTGTTTTACTTCGAATTCCTGCCTGNTTCTGTTTTACTTTCAACTTTGTATCTCGAATTCGCCGACGAATTAAAACTGTATTCACTCTTAGCGATTCACTAAAACCTTCTTTTGAACCACGTACTACGGATTCCGTATCTGGTTTTTCTACTCCTCTATTTGGAAATCCTTTTGTAGAAATAGCAATTGCTTGTTGATAACCATCAATCATTAATACGGTATCTCCCGATAGCACTTGATTACATACATCATTCATATTATCTATATTTTTTACTTCTGCTGTAGTCATTCCACCATCTTTAATAAAATCTAATAACGATGTTTGAATATCTTCAATTTTAGGTAATACTTCTCTTACGCCTACCATTAAAGGATATAACACTGATTGTTCTACTACTTGACGATCTGCCATCGAATCTACATAAATGATATAAGCCCATACTTTTTTTTCTTCTCCAATAGGAAAACGTCTCTTAATGACATCTTCACAATCCGTAAATAAGTTTTCTATCTGTCTTATATTTTCATTTAATGAAGCAGTTAAAGGCACAATGACTTTATTATCATTATCATGAGTATGATCTTCTTTTTTTTTCCGTTTAATAGTAGATCCAAATAACTGTTGTAAAATTTTCATGGCATACTCCTTTTAACATTCTTTCTATTTATCTTGTCTCCTTATTTGATAAAGAAAAAAATAACATAGACACCCAATACTCCAATAATATATACCCATCCTAGAATAGTAGCCATCATTGCTTCTTTTTTTTGTTTTCTTCTACGCAATCTAAAACCATCTGCATAAATAATAAAAATACTTATAATAATAACAAAAAATACAAACCATCCATCCCATATACTCTTTAATTTTTCTATTATTTCTTGCATAATCATCTCATCCTCTATTTCCATCCTCTTTATGAAAATTATTAACCAATTTATTACTTTTTATGCACAGACTTATTAAGAGCATAAAAAACATGATATAAAAAAGATCTTCCTATGAATCATAAAAGAAGATCTTTTTTATATCATGTTTTTTNAAATAATCAATCACTCATATACATTTTATTTTACTTTATCATGCTAAATATTTTTTTAAATTTTGAAGTCCAATAACAATACCTATTTCTGCTTCTTCCATACCTTCATACTCAATAGAAATAGTATCTTTATATCCTGCATTCTTTACAATATTTAAGCATTGTACAATAGGAACTTCTCCATGACCAATAATAGCTCCTTTTAAATAATTACCCGCACGTGTCTGAAACCAACCTTGTCCTGGATTCGGTTCATTACCTGATTTAATATAAAAATCTTTTGCATGGATATGAAAAGCATAAGGCATAAGCCTTCCTACGGCCTTCGCCGGATCTTCATCCACACAAAGAAAATTACCCATATCAATCAAGGCTCCAAAATTTGGATGATTTACTCCGTTGATTAATTTTTCTACCCGTTCACTATCNTGACAGAAAAATCCATGATTTTCAATCATTGTTTTAATACCATATTCTGCTGCATATTCTGTTACTGCTCGACAACCTTGTATCAATACTGGAAGCGCATCATCAAAACCTTTTGCGCCTGGATATCCAACAGGAAAACCTGAGGTTGCATCATGACGAATACCTGGCGCACCTAAAACACGTGCAATATCTACTTGGCCTTTTAATCGTTCTACTTCTGCCTCCCAATTCCCTCCTATATTATTTAAAAAATCTGCTCCTATGGTATAATTACCAATTTCAATACCCACTTTGTTACATTCTTCTCTGATTTTTTTTGCAAAAGAAACTGCTGTTTCTCCTTCTGGAGGTGTAAAATCAATAAATTCAATCACCTCAAATCCCATTTCTTTTGCTTTTTCAATCACCTCTAATAATGTTGCTTTTCCATTTCGTATCAGTTGACTAAAACTATATGAACTAACCCCTATTTTCATATATATCTCCTCCTAGCATCTAAAAGTCAATATATCTTAAATTATATACAT
>JGI24708J26588_10000453_pt1 | contig 33452 bp, 25 predicted proteins | sample BioPla1DNA2_FD_26588 | JGI IMG/M metagenome (IMG submission 26588) | reverse complement strand
GCAGCTATTTTATCAATTTTTGCCCTCAAATATATCTATGCACTGACTGCAGGCCCGCTTCCTTTTATCCCTTTACCGCCACTGGGAAACATAACCGTCAATTTATTTCTCTTTGTGATTATTTTAAGTGCACTTTTAGGTCTGGGTGGCAGTATTTTCGGCTTCAGTACCGCCAAAGTTAAATAAGCTGTTTTTAGCTTTTAAAGCAGCCGGTTTCTTCTTTTGACAAAGAATTAGCTCCCATTTATACTGGTGTAATATTGGCAAAATTATTTGCCGACTTGCAGAGGCAAGTTTTCTGCAGGAAAGGAGAGCAACATGAATTTATACAAAGAATTGTATGCCGAACTAAACCGGGGAGAACAGGCTGCCATCATCACTTCTGTTGATACGGCAAGACAAACTTGTGTACAAAAGAATTTTTATGTAGATAAGCAAAAGGGTGAGACTGTTTCCCCTGAGCTGCAACAGATGCTAAAAAAAGCGCTCCAAGACGGTCAGGTTGAGATCAGGGAAAATGGTAATCTTACCACCATTATAGAACCTTTTTATCCAGAACCCAGGCTGTTAATTTTAGGGGGAGGCCATATAGCCAAACCTTTATGCCGGTATGCCGCCGGTGTCGGCTTTGCCGTTACTGTGGTAGACGACCGGCCCGCCTTTGCTAACCGTCATCGCTTTCCTGAAGCTGATGAGGTGGTTTGTGCTTCTTTTGCCGAGGCCATTGAGGAGTTTCATTTTACTCCATTTACTTATGTTGTGATTGTAACCAGAGGTCACCGCCATGACCGGGAATGTTTACGTGCAGTCTTACCTAAACGCTGGGCCTATGTTGGCATGATCGGCTCTAAACGCAGAGTTACCGGCATTTTGTCACAACTGCAGGAGGAAGGTTTTAACCCGCACCTTCTGGCCAAAATCAATACCCCCATTGGTCTGGCCATTGGGGCGGTAACACCGGAAGAAATAGCTGTTTCTATTTTGGCGGAGCTGATCAGCTATCGCCGTTTGGCAGAACCTAAATTAGGCAAAGACTCTAAAGTTTTGACGCGCACGGAATTTGACCGGCAGGTCCTGGAAGAGTTGGCACAGGAAAATGGTGAGAAAAAAGCCGTCGTTACTATTGTTGCCACCAGGGGTTCCGTGCCGAGAAAAGCCGGCGCCAAAATGATTGTCTGGCCTGATGGGAGGATTGTGGGCAGTATTGGCGGCGGCTGCAGTGAAAGCGATGTCATCAGGGAAGCCCGCATGCTGATGGATGACGGTGGCTGTAAACTTGTGACTGTGGACTTAACCGGAGAAATAGCTGAAGATATGGGTATGGTCTGCGGCGGAACTATGCAGGTTTTAATTGAATCCTGGCCTTTAGATGTGACGCCATAAGTAACTAAAAAGACATTGCTGCCAGCCTGTTTTAAGGTTAGGCGGCGGTGTCTTTTCTTTCTTGTAGCGGTAGAAAATTATATCTTGCTTGATTCACCCTTTTCCCTTGAGATTGTAATTTAAGAGTTTGCCGGGGACCGGTTTAGGAAACCATAAACTCAAGGGGAGATTAGATGAAAAGAGTGCTGCTGGTTGAAGATGAACAGATTATGGCTAAAAATATTGCTTTTTTTCTGGAGCGGGAAGGGTATCAGGTTGATATTGCTTATGACGGCAAAGCAGCTTTAGAATTATTTGCAGCCCGTCCTTATGATTTGCTGCTTTTAGATTGGACGCTGCCCAAAATGGACGGCTTGGCAGTCTGCAAGAGTATACGCCGGGAATCTTCCGTGCCTATTATTATGCTGACCGCTAAAGGTGAAACCCTGGATAAAATCATCGGCTTGGAGGTAGGGGCTGATGATTATCTTGTCAAACCTTTTGATTTGCGGGAACTTTTAGCGCGCATTCATGCCTTAATGCGCCGGTTGGAAACAGTAAGCGATGAATCTGCCGACAATGCCTGGTTGCAGTACGAGGACCTCCTGCTGGATCGCGAAAAACTGCTTCTTTTCTGCCATGGCAAAAAAATGGCGCTAACGGCTAATGAGTATAAATTATTGGAAATCATGATGAAAAAACCGGAAAATGTTTTTTCCCGGGAATTTTTATATGAACAAGTTTGGGAAGGAACACCGGCATATAACGACCGCACGGTGGATGTGACCATCAGCCGCTTACGCAAAAAGATCCTGGAGCTTTCCGGAAAAAAATATTTTCATGCCGTCAGAGGTATTGGATACCGTTTAGGGGGGCAGCCATGAAAATCCAGTACCAACTTTGGCTAATACTTTCCGCCCTCTTTTTTGTCCTGTCCATAAGTATTTACGCAGTAGTAGGCAGTGCTTACCAGGAGCGGCTGCAGAGCGGTTATGAACAAATTGCCGTGACCCAAGGCTTGGCCATCATGGGCGAGCTAACAAAAGCATATCCCGCCTCACCGAAACGCAGTAGCGGGTATCTGCAAAAATACGGTGAGCACCTGCAATGCCGTCTCCTTCTGCTGACTGAAGAAAAAAAAGTGTTTGCAGATAGCTTCAATGAACTGGCTATAAATACAGCCTTAAATCTGGCTGTGCTGCAGGAAGAAAGACAGGCTTCTCGCTTTATCCGGACATCATTCGGTTATCTTCAGTATACCCTTCTGCCTTTTACTAAAACTGAGGGCAGTGGATATATATTAATGATACAGCCGGCGGCTTCCCTGGAGGCCCAACTGCATTCTTTTCGTCTTTGGATGCTGCAGACTTTATTAATTTCGCTTTTACTATGCTTTCTGCTCTCATATGTAGTTTCTACCTGGTTAACGCAACCGATCCGGAAAATAATTTTTGCGCTGAAACAAATTACCCCGCGTAAACGTTCCTTTACTTTGTCCTACCGGCGCCGGGATGAGATTAAGGAGCTAATAGAGGCCCTAAAAAAAATGGTGGCTGAACTAAATTTTTATGATGAGAACCAGAAGCGTTTTTTAAGTACATCTTCCCATGAATTAAAGACGCCGTTGGCGACGATGCAGTTAATTTTGGAAAACCTCCCCTATGTGCGGCAAGATGAAGAAAAGTTTCGGGAATTTACGGCTGATCTTTTGTTTCAAATAACAAAAATGAAGCAGATGGTAGAGCAATTACTGTTAATGACAAAAATTCATAGTATTGCGCTGCAAAGACAAGCTATTTCCGCTGAAGAAGTGCGGGAACATCTCTTACAATCTTTCCAGCATTTAGCTGAGGAAAAGCAGGTGCCGCTGGAAATCGATTTAGAGCAGACCACATTTTTTGCCGATAGGTTGTTATTGTTCCAGGCACTGGACAACCTGGTGGCCAATGCTATACGCTACTCTCCACCGGGAAAGCGCGTAAAAATCATGTTAAAAACTGTTGATAATTATCATCTCTTTAGTATTTGCGACCGGGGAATCGGCATTGCCCCTAAAGACCTCCCCCATATTTTTTCTCCTTTTTACCGGGCTGACGATGCAACAGCCTGGAACCAGGAAGGCAGCGGGTTAGGGCTGGCAATTGCTAAACAGATTGCTGAACTGCATCAGGGGGAATTAACAGTAGATACTGTTTGGCAAAAAGGTACTTGTTTCTATTTGCGACTGCCGAGAGTAAAGTAACAAAAATGTTACACTTTATCAATCATCATGATACAAACAACAATTATAGTAAAGTTACGCAAGATCACACAGAGGAGGTTCAGCCATGAAAAAAATGTTTACTGCCTTGATGGTGGTACTACTGGCGCTGACTTTATTTGTGGGCTGTGATCCCAACGATAGTGCCATAGAGCCGCCCAAGAAAGAAAATCCCTCGCAAAATCCGGATAATGAGGTGGTAGATCCGCCTGATGAGGATGATCTTTCTCCCACTCCAGATAAAAATGAGCAAAAATATGAAGTGGTGCTCTATTTTCCTGACAGCGATTTACTGGCTACTTACCGTATAAAAACGGAAATTTTGGCGCAGGAAGATGAACTGGCAAAAGCTGCGCTGGAAGCGTGGCTTGCCGGACCGGAGCATAAGGAACTTACCGGACTCATTAATTCTGATGCCAATGTAGTGATTGAATATGTGGAAGATGTTGCCGGCATCGCTCATGTTAGTTTTTCACAGGAAATTCAGGATGTAAGTTTAGGTTCCGGTGGTGAGTTGATGTTTGCAGAACAAATCGCCATGATTATGCAACAATTTGGTTATGAACAGACGCAACTGCTTTTGGAAGGTGAAGTAGTTGATACTTTGCTGGGACATCTTTATACGAAAGAACCGCTGACAGCCAAAGATCCCGATAGCTACCTGTGGGTTGAAGAAAAAGACACACGTGAATTTGTATTGCAAAATGTTGCTTTCCGGATCTATGAGCCGGCACCCGGTACAGAAGTAAAAGATAAAATTGTTGTCCGTGGATTGGCCCGGGTATTTGAGGCAGCTTTTCAATATGAATTTGAAGACGGGCATAATATTCTGGACAAAGGCTGTGTAATGGCCGCCAAAGGTGCTCCTGAATGGGGAGAATTTGAGATCGTTATTGAGGTTGATGATGTTGCCGGTAATATTGGCACAATTATTCTATATGAGGAAAGTGCCAAAGACGGATCAAGGCTGCATGAACTGCAGATTCCGGTTACAATTGTCAAAGAATAAAGCTACTAAAAATCCCCTTGCTGTTTGCAGGGGGATTAGAATTTACTCATATTTACGTTTTTTACTCAGAACCAGTGCTATGGTGAAGAAAGCTAAAGCAAATCCCAGTTGCATGAGCAGACAGTTAAGAATAGGCTGCAGGGAAGTAAGGTTAAATTGCCTCAGGGCGGCAATATGATTGTTTGCGGCCACATACCAATAGGTTGGAGTAAAACTGGCGATTTTTAACACTGAATCGCCCAATAGCTCCATGGGTACGAAGACACCGCTGAAAAAAGAAAGACCTAAAGTAACAACATTGCAAACGGCGGGAATAACATTGGCATTTTTCACCACCAGGCCGATAAGATAGCTGATACTGGCGGCACAGACGGAAAAAACTAAAGAATTGATGAGAAAATAAATTGCATTTGTATCGAGGCCGTGGTTAAAGCTGAAAAAGAGACAAATAGTTACCATCACGGCCCAGGTAAAGCCGGTAAAAAGCAAGACAAAAAGGATAAGCTGCTGATTAAAACTGGCGTTGCTTAAAGGTGAGCAGGCGTTTCTTTGCCTGAGGTTTTTGTCATTAAAAACAAGCATTAAAGATGACATGCCTAAAATGAGAATGGCCATTAAAGAATAAGCAAGATAATTAAAAAAGTTATTGGCAAAGATACGCTTTCTGGGGTGCGCCCCGTCTGCCAGTTCAACCACAGTAGTTTGGTTCAAATCCGACTTTAGATATTGGACCAGCTCTTCCTGAGAAAGATTCTCAAATTGCTCTACGTATAATTTGGCAGTATTAAAATATTGATTAATACTTAAATCGAAATAGGCAGTGCTGAAAGCATTGGGTACAACCGTCTTTTCCAGTTGTACATTGCCGCCTTCCATGAAACTTTGGCTAAAACCCTCGGGTATACGTAAGATATAGGACACTTTACGAAAATAAAGAGCGTCTTGCAGAGCTTCCTTTTCATCCGGCAGCAGGACAAAGTTTGCCTTTTTGGCCAATTCGGTCTTTAAACCTTGGACCAGGGGTGTATCTTCTTCAGCGAGGAAAGCAAGATTAACTTTACTGCCTGTAAACAAAAGATCGCTTTGCTCCTTTGCTGCGTCCGCAGACATCATGGTGGCAATGCCGATAAAGATGATGACGTAAATGAGCAGGGTTGGAATGTTTTTTTTCAGGATTTTCAGGCAGAGTTTAAAGACTTGCATATTTACGCCTCCTAATCATAAAGTAGGTGCCGAGACAAAAGAGCAAAGCAAAACTAATGAGAATACCCAAATTTTGCAGGTACCTGGTAAGAGTATCATAATAGTAAAGGCTATAATAAGCGTCTGTCAGTAAATTTAGCGGGTTTAAATAAGCAAGCAGGGGAAGATGCTTGGCAACAAGATATTTCATTTCCGCATACATCATTCCGGCCAGAAATGAGCCTGTCATGGTAGCAGCAACAAGGATGGCAATTTTCATGTTTTCTGCTTTTTTTACCAGGACACTAATAAAAGCGCCAAAGGAAAGACCGGTAATAGAGCCTACAATTGTGGTTAAAACCACATAGAAACTTTTAGGGCCAAAATCAATTTTGAGTACATAGCGCAAGAAAAGAAGGAGAATAAACATTTCCGCAAGATGTAGTAGCAAAGAAGCACTGAAGCTGGAAAAAAAAGCTTTAAGTTTATGCACCGGGGCAATATTAATTCTGGCAGCCAGTGGGGAAAGGTTTGCTTCAATGCGGGTAATCTCGTTTAAGCCAAGGAAACCGCCAAAAAAACAAGCCATGGCAATAAGAGAATAAAAGTAGTTGAGGATACTGTTAGGTTCTGCCGCTGTGCCGGAAACTTCCCTCACATATTGCCGGCGCTCACCGGTGCTATGCAGTAATTGCTCCGGTTTTTGCGGCTTGTTTTCTAAAATGGTGTTAACAGTCGCGGCAGTCTGCAGGTAGCTGTCAAGAAAACTTTTAATGATACTTTGTTTAATTCCCGAGTCATTGACAATGAGTTTCAGCTGCTTTGCCGTCACCTCTAGGTAGCCGTCAACAGCATTTTGCTGCAGCAAATTTTCTGCCTCACTTTGTGAAGTAAAAGTTAAGTTAAAAAGTTTAGTATTGCCGGCGGAAGCCTCTTCCAGTGCTGTTTTTAAGTACGACTCCTGTTGCCAGTCTGCATTGTTGACAACGGCCAGTTCAATAGTTTGGAAAGTTTCGCCCTTGTTTAAATTGGAAAAAGCAAGATTGAACATTATGGCCAAGATGAGCGGAAAAGCCATGGTCCAAAAGATGTTTTCTTTTTCCCGCAGCAAGCATTTTAAGCGGTTAACAAAAATATGCATAGGAGTTCCCCCCCCCCTCAATCCCTTAACTGTTTTCCCGTGATTTCCAGGAAAACATCATTCAGTGTAGGTAATTCCGAATAAATTTTGCCAAATTGAATTTTTTCCCTTTTAATGGCGTCAAGGACTATTTCCAAATTATTGCTGCCTTTGCCTGATTTAATGATGAGTTGCTTATTTTTATAATCGGCGGAGATTACATTGGGCAGAGCCCTTAATTCACTTAATTGTGTTTCTGTAATATATTGAGATTCGATGGTGATTTTTTCTCCCAAGGTAATCATGGCTTTAAGTTCTTCTTTGGTGCCGGTGGCAATGGCCCTGCCTTTATCTATAATCATGATACGGCTGCAGATTTGCTCAACTTCCTCCATATAATGGGAGGTGTAGATGATGGTTGCCCCTTGCCGGTTTAATTCTAAAATACCTTCCAGGATTTTGTTGCGGCTTTGGGGGTCCACGGCCACTGTAGGTTCATCTAGAATTATAAGTTTGGGCTTGTGGGCAATGCCGCAGGCAATATTTAATCTTCGTAACAAGCCGCCGCTCAATTTTTTCGGGTAATAGTCTGTAAAATCATTTAATCCCACAAACTCAATGGCTTCGGCAACAAACTCTTTTCTTAATTTTTTGTCCTCCACATAGAGTCCGCAAAAATAATCAATATTTTCGTAGACGGTAAGCTCGTTATAGACAGCCACATTTTGCGGTACAATGCCAATTTGGCGCTTGAGTTCGTAAGACTCCGGCGTCATAGGCCGTCCAAATATTTTAATTTCACCTTTATCATATGCAAGTAAAGCCAGCAGGCAGTTAATGGCGGTTGTTTTGCCGCTGCCATTAGGCCCTAAAAGTCCGAATACCTCCCTATCATCTACCGTAAAGGAAAGATGGTCTAAAGCCAATAACTCCCTATAGCGCTTTACCAGGTTTTTTACATGTACAATCATTTCTTAACCCCCTTTGCAATTTCATCATACTCTGCCTGCCAGGCAAATGTAAGTGCAAAATTTCACTTTCTAAGATGACAAATGTCATCTTTTTAATCACTTCAGCTGGTAATTCCGGTTAAAGAAATGATATGATGCCTTTAGAAAGATCAACTGCGGGAGAGGATAAGGCATGTTTAATCTTTCCGCACTTTTTGACAAACTGGTTATTTTTCTTTGTTGTCTGCTGTTTTATTTTTTCCAGCCTGATTTTGCGGTTAATGTGGCCACAGTGCTAATAGTGCTTATATTTAGTGGTTTATTTAGCTACCTGGATGATGAAAGCGTACTTGCTGTACTGGCGGGAGTTTTCATCCTTTTGGCTTTTTTCTTCCCGGCACTTGTGATTTTTTTGCCTGTTATTCTCTTTGACCTTATCTTTTGCCGTTATCGTCCCCTTGGTTTGCTGGCAATTATTCCCTGGCTGCATTTTGCTTCCCATGCTTCCGGACAAATTGTTATGGGTAACTTGGTTCTGCTGGTGCTGGGAGGGTTAATCAGGGTAAGGGCGGAAAATTTGCAAAACTTACAAGCTAAATATTTTAAACTTAGTGATGAAGCCCGGGAAATGTCGCTGCAACTGCAGCAACAAAACAGGGATTTAATAGAGAAACAGGATAATGAGCTAAATTTGGCTATGTTGAACGAACGTAGCCGTATTGCCCGTGAAATTCACGATAATGTAGGTCATTTGCTTTCCAGCGCCATCTTGCAGGTAGGTGCCTTGCTGACAATTAACTGTGATGAAAAAAATAAGCAGCATTTAGAGGCGCTGCATACCACTTTATCTGAAGCCATGGACAGTACCAGAAAAAGTGTCCATGCCTTATATGCAGAATCAATTGACCTTAATCTGCAGATAGAAAACTTGGTGAAAAATTTTACCTTTTGCCGGCTTTATTATGAATACGGTTTTATCAGTAATCCACCGCAAAAGTTAAAATATGCTTTTATTGCCATTATTAAAGAAGCCCTCTCTAATTTAATTAAACATTCCAAGGCAACGCGGGCCGAGGTGATTTTAAGGGAACATCCGGCGCTGTATCAGTTAATGATCAGAGATAACGGTAAAGTGTCAAACTTTGATCCGGGCGCCGGTCTGGGGCTGAAAAATATGGAGGACCGGGTACATGCGTTAAACGGTAATATCAATATTTTCACAGAAGACGGATTTGAAATTTTTATTTCCATACCAAAGGAAGGGATGGAGTATGAGGGTCTTGGTTATTGATGATGACAGGCTGGTGGTAACTTCACTGAAAACAATTTTAGAAGCTGACGCTGAAATTCAGGTGGTGGGCACCGGTACCAGCGGGCGGCAGGCTATTGAATTGTATCATAAAACAAAACCTGATGTTTTATTGATGGATATCAGAATGGAAGGGATGACAGGCATAAAGGCGGCGGAGAAAATTCTGGCCGCAGACCCGGAGGCAAAAATTCTTTTTCTTACCACATTTTCCGATGATGATTACATCGTCAGTGCTTTGCGCTTGGGGGCCAAAGGCTATCTTTTAAAACAAAATTATGAAAGCATAATTCCTTCCTTAAAAGCGGTGCAGATGGGGCTGCGTGTTTTTGGCGATCAGATCATTACAAAAATGCCTTTAGCTTTAGGCACAGATAAAACAAGCACAGTAGAGTACGACTTAAATGAAAAAGAATTGGCAATAATAACACAGGTGGCAAACGGTTTGTCTAATAAAGAAATTGCCCAAGCTTTATATTTAAGTGAGGGCACAGTGCGCAATTATATTAGTGTGATCCTGGAAAAGTTGCAGTTGCGTGATCGCACCCAGTTGGCAATCTTTTATTACAAAAATCTTAAGCATGCTTAAATCCGGGCTTAAGGCCTGGGCATTTTCGCCGGAAGGGAAATTGCGTAAATCTTGTTTTTATCTGCCTGCACCATTGAAAAAACCGGAGGCGTTTTTCATATTTGCCGCCCGGCACTCATAAATATTTAATATGGTTAAGTTTGCACCGTAACAGGCAACTTGCAGTTGACACAAATCTTTAGCTGAAATAGAATAATAAGGAAGATAAAAAAAATTCAGAACACATTAGGCTTGGAGTTTAATTAATTTTACAGTAGTAAGCAAAGCCATGGGTTTGTTGGGTCCTCTGGCTTCTTTTGTACTCTTTGGGGAAAGCCATGGAGTTACCATGGTTTTCTTGTGTTTTCTTACGTATGTAAGAGCTTATCCCCACATGTAAGAGAGGAGTATTTACATGAAGCGATTGTTTAAGTATATTTGGCGGTATAAGTTTTTGTATATTATACCTGTCCTGGCAATGTTTTTGGCTGTAGGGTTAGATATGTTTAACCCCATTGTTTCGCAAAAAATCATTGATGATGTGATTTTAGGCGGGATGCATGAAAAATTGACGGCACTGCTTTTTGCCTTTTTGGGCATTACGGCAGGCAGAGCAGTCTTTGGCTATTTGAGGAATTATTTATTTGATTATGCAGGTTCAAAAATTTCCGTAGAGATCAGGACGGATTTGTTTAACCATATACAAAAGCTGCCCTTTGCTTACTTTGACAGCGTCAATACCGGTGAAATCATGTCCAGAACCACAGAAGACGTCCATATAATCTGGACCACACTGGCTTTTGCCTTGCGCGCTTTCTCCGAACAAATTTTGTATTTAATTGTCGCCACAGTTTTGCTTTTTACCACGGAATGGAAACTTGCCCTGGTTACTTTTTTAATTATGCCACTGCTTTTGTACCTGGCTTTTAAACTGGAAAAGAAAATCAGTGCCGCCTTTGGTGCTTTAAGTGATCAAAATGCCGATCTTAACACTTGTGCCCAGGAAAACCTGGCCGGGGTACGCGTGGTTAAAGCTTTTGGACGCGAGCAGCATGAAATTAAAAAGTTTTTAAAAGAAAATACAGGTTACTGTGAACGCAATATTGATGTAGCGAAAATATGGTCAAAATATCACCCGGTTATTGAATTTATTTCAAACTTTGTCCTGGTGCTGGTAATTTCCGTGGGCGGCATGTTTGTAGTTAATAGTCAGCTTACTTTGGGGGAACTAGTCAAATTTAACGGCTATGTAATGATGTTAGTCTGGCCCATGCGGTTGTTAGGCTTTTTAACCAATATGCTGGCCAGGTGTAATGCTTCGGCGAAAAAGATCGCTAAAATTATGGCAATTGAACCTACCATCACTAATCCGGAAGACGCCATTGTCCCGGAAGAATTTAAAGGTCATGTTATTTTTGAGGATGTTTCTTTTAAGTACCATGATGAATATGTGCTGCAAGACATAAGTATTGATGCGCCGCCGGGATCTACCATTGCCATTATGGGGACCACCGGTTCCGGCAAAAGTTCTATAATTAACTTGATTGGCAGGTATTATGATTGCACTGAAGGCAGAATCCTGGTTGACGGTATTGACGTCAGAAAAATGGATTTAAATGCCTTGCGGAATAATATTGCCGTGGTGATGCAGGATACATTTTTATTTTCCGATACACTTTATGAGAATATTACTTTTGGGGTGGATGGTTTTACGGAAGAAGATTTCCGGGAAGCTGTGGCAGATGCCCAGGTGGAAGAATTTGTCCGGGAACTGGAAGACGGTTATGAAACTATTGTGGGTGAGCGGGGGGTAGGTCTGTCCGGCGGGCAAAAACAGCGGGTCTCCATTGCCAGGGCACTGCTGAAAAAAAGTAAAGTGCTGATTTTAGACGATGCCACTTCAGCACTGGATATGGAAACGGAGTATCTAATCCAGCAGGCATTGGAAAAACGTAAAGTAACTAAATTTATTATTGCACACCGGATTTCCGCCGTGAAAAATGCTGATGAGATTTTAATTATTGATAACGGCCGCATTGCCGAACGCGGTACCCATGAGTCACTATTGCGCCGCAAAGGAAAATATTACAGGATTTACAGCGAGCAGTTCAAAGATTTTGATGACCTGCAGAAAGAGGTGATTTAGATGGCAAGAAACACTTTCCGGCAGGATGAAGAGCTGCAGGAGACGCTAAATATAACCACAGTCATTCGCCTCTTTAGTTATTTAAAACCGTATAAAATGGAAGTTGTTAAAGTCATGGCCTTAATGGCAGTTGTTGTCACTGTTTCTCTCGTCAGCCCTTTACTGATGCGGAAGGCAATTAACGATTTTATTGCCAATGCCAACCTGCGTGGTTTAGCTATTTTAGGGCTGGTTATGACAGGTATTTATGCAGCTTCCATGATTTGTTCCCGTTATCGCATTATGACTATGTCTGTGGTGTCCAGCAAAATTTTAATGAAAATCAGGCAAGATTTGTTTAATCATATCCAAAAACTTTCCTTCACATTTTTTGATTCCCGCCCTGTGGGAAAAATCCTGGCGCGTATTATGGGAGATGTCAACTCCCTGGGCGAGCTTTTTACCAATAGTGTGACCAACTTGATTCCGGAAGCAGTAATGCTTATTGCCGTAGTGACCATAATGATGTGGCTTAACTGGCAACTGGGCCTGATGGCATTAATTATGCTGCCGTTTTTATCTATTGCCATTTTTATCATCAGAACGGCATCACGTAAAAGATGGCAGGATTTCCGCAAAAAAAGGTCAAACTTGAGCGCCTATGTACATGAAGATTATTCAGGCATTCGGGTTGTACAGAGTTTTGCCCGGGAAAATAAAACTGAAGGAATTTTTGCTGAACTTTCACATAGTGTGGCCAATGCTTTTATTTCAGCCATTAAAGTGGCCAATACTTTTGGTATGACGGCTGAACTCTGCTGGGGAATCGGCACAGTTATTGTGTTTTGGTACGGTACCAGGTTGTTAATTGCCGGTGAAATCTTAATTGGTGATTTGGTGGCCTTTACCGGCTATATTGGTATGTTTTGGCAGCCTATTATGAACTTAACCAACTTTTACAATAACCTTATTACCAACTTGGCCGGCGCCGAACGGATTTTTGAAATTATGGATATTGAACCTGATATAGTTAACAGTCCCGATGCCGTGGAATTGCCGCCCATCAAGGGAGAAGTTGTTTTTGAGCATGTGACTTTTGCTTATGAAGGCGATGAATATGTCCTTAAAGATATTAATTTTCGGATTAAACCCGGGGAAACAATTGCCCTGGTGGGACATACCGGCTCCGGCAAAACCACCATTGTTAACCTTATCAGCCGCTTTTATGATACTATCCATGGCCGGGTACTCATTGACGGCTATGATGTCAGGGATGTTACTTTGGAGTCCCTGCGTAGCCAGATGGGAGTTATGACGCAAGATACATTCATGTTTTCCGGCAGTATCATGGATAATATCCGTTACGGCCGCTTGGATGCCACAGATGAAGAAGTGATTGCGGCGGCTAAAGCCGTCAAAGCTCATGACTTTATCATGAAACTGGATAAAGGTTACCAGACGGATGCCAATGAACGCGGGGCCAGACTATCTGCCGGGCAAAGACAGTTAATTGCCCTGGCCAGAGCGCTTTTGGCTGATCCTAAAATCCTCATTTTGGATGAGGCCACCTCCAGTATTGATACACAAACGGAAATACTGGTGCAGGAAGCTTTAAATACATTATTTAAAGGCAGAACTTCCTTTGTCATTGCCCACAGGTTGTCCACCATCCGTAATGCTGACCGTATTTTTGTCATTGATGACGGTGAAATTAAAGAAGTGGGCAATCACAGGCAGCTTTTGGCCCAAAAAGGCCTTTATTACCAGTTGTACATGGCACAATACCGTTTCCTGGGTGCCGGAGCTTAGAAACAAACGAAACAAAATAAAGCCGGTTTCGCTCTCTAAGGAGAGCTGAAACCGGCTTTTTCCAGCATGATTTTGCCGGGGCCCCCGTAGCAATGGAATGTTATCTCTGTTATACTGTCCGGATTGAAATCCGGATTAATTTTTTGTAAGGCAAACAGGGGCAAGGTATAAGTTTGAAAAACTGCTTCTGCCGCTTCTTGATATTTGTCTTTTTTTATGACCTGATCGAAATAAGGCAAAATTGTATATTGAGTATAAAACTGTGGCGGAACAGGCATGAATTCAGAGAGTGGCAGCCGGACACTTACATTTCCGGTTAGCTCCAACTCGATCTGTGGAGTATGTTTCCGGTTTTGCTCTGTAGCCAGATCTTTTTCCAAATTAGCCAGGGAGAGGACAAAGAATTTTGGTGTTTCCGCCAGACGGTGCCGGCGGTAAGTTTCCGAAAGGTGAATCGTATAGGCAGCATTTTGTTCCCAGGCAAGAGTCAGTCCGGAAAAGCCCTTGCTTTTGCCGCGGCGATCCCGGGCTTCTTCAATTTCGCAATACGAGAAACCGTCTGTTTCCGCAACAACGCCATAACTAAATTTTTCTTTACTGCTCTTGCTTGTAAAAGTAATTAGAGGAATAAACTTTCCGCTTTCATAGCGGTTGACATAATAGGCTTGAGGCAGCCAGTCCTGGCCGCAGCGCCAGTCAAGAAAAAGGGGCAGGTACTGTTTTTGTCCCTTAAGGGCCAGCTCCAAAAAAGCAGAAACATAAACTTGAGTAATTTCCCTTTGTGCCTTTGCCGCCAAGATGGTTTTGCGATTTAAAAACAAGCCTTGCGGCAAGGAGTTGTCCATGCTGCCCCAGTCGGTATTAAAATGGCTGTGATTAGCCTGGCCGATATAGAGGGAAGCTTTAAATTTTTCCGAGCCTGGGGAAAAGGCACAGCGTGTATACTGTTTATCGCCGGCAAAAGTATTGACGTCTGCATCGTGACCTCCGTGCAACACCAGGTAATAAGTATCATGCAGCCTGGCTTTTTTGCCGTCAATGGTGGTATCGGTGGGAGCCAGCGCAATTACTGCCTGCACTTTGACCTTTTCAAAGCCGGCAAGAGAAGGGTCATCGGCAAACCAGCGTTTATAGTCTGCAGCCATGGCAGCGGCCTGCCCGCCCCGGGAGTGCCCTGCCAAAGCAACTTTTTGCCAGTCAACTTTTTGGTAAAACGGGTTGCCGGGGGTAGCGCTGAATGTTTGCAACTGCAAAAGGTGCCGGATTAAAAGCCATGCCCTTACTTTCATATCATTATCCGGGATACCTGACCAGTGGGAATAATTGAGAAAGTTTTCATCAACGGAAACAGCAATGTAGCCGCGACTTGCCAATAATTCCCCCAGGTAAGCGTAGCCGGCGTCAGAAAAGTACTCCATGGTATGATTGCCATGGACGATCAGCATTAAAGGGAAAGGACCTTCTCCTTCCGGCATCCAGACGCGGCCGTTAAGGGGCAGGTTAGTTTCCGTAAAACCCCAAAAACAAGTCCTGAGGCGCGGCCATTCTTCTGCTTTAATATATAATGAGGCATTTACGGAAGGAGTAAGCACCTGGACGTCAGGGCCAAATTCCCTGCGGTGTTTATCTTTACCGCTGCCGTAAGTAAAATGCCGGAATTTATAGGGCCCCGGCAGGCCGGGATTACTGCCGGGATCGGCACAAATATAGTGAGAAGGCTCACCCATATCCAACCCAGGCAGGTGGCTGTGCTTATTTTTACCGGCAGAGAAAACTAAAAGCACTACCAAAAGGACGGCAAAGACAAGCTTAAATTTGAAACTGATGTTTTTCGCGGCAAAAAAGTTTAAAACCAGCCCAAAAACAAAACTTAAAAGCATATAAGCTACGGCAATGAGAGCGGCAAATAAGATTGTGGTGTGGGCAAACCGGAGCAAAAAACAAACCAAAATACCTGTATAAAGCATACTGCCAAGAAATAAGCGGGGAACAGGCAAAGGAAGAAAGGAAAGCAAAAGGGTGAAAAGTTTGGTAACCACTGAAAACAGGACCAGGTGAAGGGTAAAATAGAAGACAAGATCCCAAAAAAGGCCAAGCCCTGTGGGCACCCCCAAGCCGCCCACAATACTTGCTGCCCCTGCTGCCAGCCAACACCCTTTGCGCATGATTTGCCAAAAGCGTGTATCATAAACGGTAGAAGTTTTATTTTTTTCTTTTAACCGGCTGATAATTTTTTGCACTTTCATTACCTTTCTGCAATTTTCTTGCTTTGCTCATTATTTCCCTAGTTTTAGCACAACTCCTCTTTGCCTTGACCCTCTTGCCAAGGCGATTGGTTTAAAAAAGCGTGATGCTAATACACCACGCTGTTTTGCTATTCCTGGTTTAGGGGCTTTTTTAGTGAATAATAACTTTTAGCCCCATGTCTTCCAGCAGTTTCTTTCTGGCTTGCACTAATTCATCAGCAGGCGGTTCTGCTACCAGGATAGGTGCTTCCCGGTGCAGTCGCTCATATTTAACTACGCCCAGATTGTGATAAGGTAAAAGCTGTACTACTTCTACCGCATCCCCCAGCTCACAAATAAATTCACCGGCATCTTTGAAACTTTTCACGGAATCATTAAATTTAGGGATAATGGGAATGCGGATCTGAAATTTACCGCCGGCAGCCGCTATTTTTCTGGCATTTTCTAAAATCCTTTCATTGGGGACGCCTATAACCATTTTATGCAGCTTGCTGTTCAGATTTTTTAAATCATACAGAAATAAATCTGTATAAGGCAGAATGGCTTCGATATTTTTCCAGTCTACATAACCGGAAGTATCGATGGCGGTATGGATGCCTTCCTCTTTACAGCGTTTTAAGACTTCCCGTACAAACTCATACTGATGGAGACATTCCCCGCCGGAAAAAGTAACACCGCCGCCTGATTGCTGGTAAAAGGGCACATCGCGGCGAATATACTTCATAATTTCATCCACAGTATAATCGGTGCCACAAAGATATAGAGCCTGGGGCGGGCAGGCCTTTGCACATTCCCCGCAGTTATCACACTTACTGCGATCAACAGTGACCAGTTGAATTTCTGTATCATCCTGCAGCGATTTTTTCATTTTACCCGGTTTAATGGCGTCATGCGGGCAGACATTTAGACATTTACCGCACTTTTCAATGCCCTCACATTTAATCTCCATCCAGTTAAGTTCTGTGTGAAAAGCTACAGATTCAGGACTGTGACACCAGGGACAGCGTAAGGGACAGCCTTTCATAAAGATGGTGAGACGTATACCCGGTCCGTCATGAACAGAAAAACCTTGAATATCAAAAATTTTCCCCGTAAGTTCCGACATTTTTCTCCTCCCCGATTTTGTTGTAATAGCATGTTTCTTACCGCAAAACTTTGCATTTACTGCAGTAAATGACTAAGATATTTTTTTCACGAGTACCTGGCGGGGCAATCTGTGAAAAGGTGCACATTTACAAATATTTTCGTATATGTTATGTTTTAATTGTAGTATAAGTTAGGGAAAAAGTATAGATTTAATTGTGCAGGAGGTGGATTATGTATACTTTAAAACCTGTTACTGAACGTGTGCAGAAAATGCGGGAAAAATATCGCACAACGCAGCCGGAGATTTGTATTTCACGTTACAGATTAGTGACAGAATTTTATATGCAGCACCCAGAGCTGACGGGCATCCTGAAAAGGGCGCAAAATTTTAAGAATATTTGTGAAAATATTGCTATTCGAATTGATGAGGGGGAAGTAATTGTTGGCGCGCAGTCTTCCAAATACCGTGCCTGCGCCCTTTACCCGGAAAACTCCATAGAGTGGCTCCTTGATGAACTAAAAAGTGGTTTTATTTCCACCAGGGATATTGACCCCTATATAGTTTCTGAAGAAGATAAGGAGTATATTCTCAGCACAGGCGATTTCTGGCTGAAAGAATGTATGAGTGCCAAGATGACTCCTTATATTCCTGAAGGTTATTTTAAGCATATGCATAACAATGTGATTATGCTTAATGAAAAGGGTTGGGCCCAGGCTCCCGTGGGGCATTTTTGTGCTGATTATAACACTGCCATCCGCAAAGGCTTTGCCGCCATTAAAGCGGAGGCGGAAGCAAAAATTGCTGAAATTGAAGAAAGAGGGATTTTCGGCGATTCCATCGAGCAGTATAATTTCTACCGTGCCATCGCCATTGTCTGCGAAGGCATGATAATCTACACGAAACGTTATGCTAAACTGGCGGCTGAATTGGCGGCAAGAGAAAAGAACCCGGAACGCAAAAAAGAACTGGAAGCCATGGCAGATACCTTAAATTGGGTGATGGAAAAGCCGTGCCGCACTTTCCATGATGCTTTGCAAACAATTTTCCTTTACCAGACTTGCATGTGCCTTGATGCCAATATGCATGGCATTAGTTTCGGCCGTATCGATCAGTACCTGGGTGATTTTTATGAAGCAGATCTTAAAGCCGGTCGCATCACGCCGGAATATGCCCAGGAGTTAATGGATTTATTTTATTTGAAAGTGGCGGAAATGAATAAACCTTGGGGTTATGGTCCTACCATGGCCAATCCCGGCTATACCAGCGGCCAGTTGATGACCCTGGGCGGAGTCAAGGCTGACGGCACAGACGCCACCAATGAGGTTACTTTCATGATGCTGCAATCTGCAGGACGGCTGCTGCTGCATGATCCTCCCCAGGCGCTGCGCATCCATAAAAATACGCCCCCTGAGTTGTGGGAAGCAGCCATTGAAACCACAAAGCTTGCAGGTGGTGTGCCTACATTTGAAAATGATGATGTCATCATTCCGGCGCTGTTGAGCAGGGGCATGTCTTTGGAAGATGCCAGAAATTATGTACTTATCGGTTGTGTTGAACCCGGCGGCTGCGGTAATGAATGGCCGGCCTGCGGCGGCATTGGCGTGGATACTTATTTTAATTTGGCCAATTGTTTAATGCTGGCCATCAATGACGGTCGCAACACCATGGCGGGACGCTACGGAGAGCCTCCGCGCAAAGACCGCTGCGGTTTGCCTACAGGTTATCTCTATGAGATGGAAACTTTTGCTGAAGTGCTGGAAGCTTTTAAAAAGCAGACGGAATTTTTTGTGAAATGGTTTGCCAGCAACATTAATGCCTTTGAATATGTGGCCCGGGAAGTGCTGCCGCAACCGGTGGTTTCCGCCACCATGCAGGGTTGTATGGAAAAAGGCAGGGATGTCATGTATGGCGGTGCCAAGTATAATTCAACCGGTATTGCCGGCGTTGCCATCGGTAATGTGGCCGATAGTCTCGCCGCCATCAAATATTTAGTTTTTGACAAAAAAATCTGTACTGCCCGTGAGCTGTACGATGCACTTATGAATAACTGGGAAGGCTATGAGGAACTGCACAGCTATATTAAAAATGACGTACCTCACTATGGTAACGCTATTGAGGAAGTTGACAAGTATGCCAAATGGGCGGCAGATGTTTTTGCCAATGCGGTCACTTCCTGTACCGGACCGCGGGGAAGATTCAGTGCCGGCTTGTATCCGGTAACCATTAATGTGGTTTTTGGTAAAATGACAGGTGCCACCCCGGACGGCCGTTTTGCCGGCGAACCGTTGGCTGACGGGATTTCCCCGGTGCAGCAGATGGATAAAAACGGTCCTACAGCTATCCTCGTTTCCACTTCGCAAATTGATCAGGGTAAATTCTCCAACGGCACTCTCTTAAATATGAAATTCCATCCCAATGCTCTTAACGGCCCGGACGGCGTCAGGAAGCTAACCAATCTGATTCAGACCTACTTTAACTTGGGCGGAATGGAAGTGCAGATAAATGTGGTAAGTGCCGAGACGCTGAGGGATGCGCAAAAGAATCCGGACAAATACAGAGATTTAGTTGTGCGGGTGGCCGGTTTTAGCGCCTATTTCGTGGAACTGCATATTGACGGCCAAAATGATCTGATCCGCAGAACTGAATTGGCTTTATAGATTAAAAAAAGCTGATCCGTGTTAGCGATCAGCTTTTTTTTGCCTCTTCTTTAGCGGAAAAGGAGATACTTGTATTGGCTAAATCGATTAAAGCATTTGTAATCTCTTCCAGGTCAAAGATAATCCGGTGGGTTGACATTAATGAAAAAATATCTACCCCATGAACATGTTCTGCCTGCCAGTTTTTCAGCTGCTGGCGTACATTTTCCTGCAGGGTGATAATTTCTTTGGCTTTATCTTTAATTTCCGGCAGCAAATCATTATCTCTTTCCGCCACCAGTGAAAACACATTGTGATGCAGCTTGCCCAGCATTTGGGCCAATTCTAAAACGGCAGTTATGAGCTGTTCAAATTCCGCACTGCGCGGTCTGGATTCCTGTTCTGTTTGCAGCTTGTGCTGCCAGCGTCGCTGGGCAATTAAAACGATATCCCGGATTTTGGCCAGGACATGATTTAAAAAACGGACACCACGTTCATAGAGCACCAATGCCTGCACATCAACGCCTTCCAAATAGACACCGTAACGTGTTCCCGCCCCGGCTTTAAGAAAAACCAATTCTGTAGTTAAACAGTTAATTTCGGCTTCCGCCTCGCTTAAAGCCCTTAATGCTTCGGTTGCCAGTTCAGTTTTATTAATGGCGAAAGCATTAACTGCTTTAACATATAAATCGGGAAAACTTTTCGTTAAATTTTTTAGTTCCTGACGAAAAGTTGATTCATGGCGCGGTGGTAAAACAAAAATATTGGTCACTGTGGCTACGGCAATACCCACCAGGGTGGAAGTAACACGTCCCAGTATATAGTAAAAAGGGTTATGTGAATCGTCCGCCATAATGGCAATGACAGTGAGACTGGCCAGGACAATATCTTCCCCCCAACCAAGCTTTTTAAAAATAGGGATCAGGATCACTAAAGCAAAACCCATGGCTATCAGGTTGGAACCAAAGACAAGATAAAAAGCCAGGCCAAAAAGGCCGGCAACAATAGTTGTCATAGCCCGGGCGTACCCTTTTTGCAGGCCGGTGGTAATGCTGGGCTGGATGCAGATAACGGCTGCTGTTCCCGCCAGCAAAGGCAGCGAATGTGGTACAAGTCGGCACAAAAAGACGGCTAGGGAGGCCGATACGGCTGTTTTCAGCGTCCTAGGGCCTAAGAAAAAGGCAAAAAAACGTTTTAATTTCAACTTCAACTCCATGCACCACCACAGCTTTTATTCTCATTATTGTAGCCGGGTAAACAGATCCGGTCAAGTCGGTAAAGTTTTACCTGTAAAAAAGTTTTATTTGTCTTTCCTGTCCGCTTGCTTGTGGTCAAATAAACTGGTGCTGAGATATTTTTCTCCCCGGTCAGCAAAAATAACCACCACAAAGCCCTCATCAATTTCTTTAATGCATTCCAGGGCAGCAAGCATGGCGGCACCGCTGCTCATGCCCACAAAAATGCCTTCATGGAGCACAATTTCCCTGCACATGGCAAAAGCGGCTTCCGATTCAATCATGACTGTTTTGTCAATTTGCTGCGGATCATAGATAGCCGGTACAATTGCTTCCTCCATATTTTTCAGTCCCTGGATGTAATGTCCCTGTACCGGATGCGCTTCAATAATTTGTATGTGCGGATTCTTTTGTTTCAGACCCATGCCCACACCCATAATAGTGCCGGAGGTGCCCAGGGCAGAGACAAAGTGAGTGATTTTCCCCTTTGTATCCTCCCAGATTTCATTGGCGGTAGTTAAATAATGAGCCAGCTTATTATATTCATTGGAAAACTGGTTGGGCATAAAATAACGGTCAGGGTATTTGGCCACCAATTCATGAGCTTTTTGGATGGCGCCGTCTGTGCCCAAAGCGGCATCTGTAAGCGTAACTTTTCCCCCAAAAGCTTCAATCATTCTGCGTCGTTCCACGGAAACGGCTTCACTCATCACAATTTCTACCCGGTAACCTTTTACGGCTCCTATCATGGCCAGGCCGATGCCCGTATTGCCCGATGTAGGTTCGATGATGGTTTTGCCGGGCGTCAGATCGCCGCTTTCTTCTGCCTGTTCAATCATTTTTAAAGCGATGCGATCCTTAATACTGCCTGTGGGGTTGAACCCTTCCAATTTGGCATATAAGGGGATATGAGGTTTAGGGTTTAATTTGTTAATACGTACCAGGGGAGTACGGCCAATTGTTTCAAGAATATTGTTATACATGGCACTATCCTTTCACCGAATTAAACTGTTGTTTAACCTTACTATATCATGCATTAGGGGCGGCTACAACAGGTTCATAGCGCCTGAACCGGGAAGCTTGCAAACCTTTTGAGGACATGGTTTTTAACTTATAGTTAACCTATTGCTAAAGAAGTAAAAAAAGTGGTTGACAAATTAAATTAAATAAATTAGCATAATAACTGATATATTAAAGCGGTAAAGTAAAAAGATTGGTTTAAAAGCAATGACCAAGAAGTAGTAGCAGCTAGGCTAATCATTTCAGAGAGCTTTCGGCCGGTGCGAGAAAGCAGGTATTAGTGCTGTGAATTCATCTTGAGAGCCGCACACTGAAAGGCTTAATGCCCTGTAGGCTGTGCCGGGATCTGCCCGTTAATGCAGAGGGGCAATGGTAGTTGCCCGCAGAGGTTGCCATTGGCAACGAAAACAAGGTGGTACCGCGAATGGAAAATTCGCCCCTGTTAACTGCAGGTGGCGTTTTTTTATTACATATTTAACCGGTTAAATATCCTACATAACGCAAGTTTAAAAGGGAGGGTTAGTATGAAAAAAAATCTGAAGTTGGCTATATCTATGCTGTTGGTGGTTTTGTTGGTGGGACTGGTGGGTTGTTCCGGTGACAAAGGCGCAAAAAGCGGTGAAAAGTTGGAAATCGGCATTATTCAGTTTGCCGAACACGTTGCTCTTGATGCCGCCCGGGATGGCTTTATTGATGCTCTGGCCGATAACGGTTACAAAGACGGCGAGAACATAACAATCGATTATCATAATGCCCAGGCGGACCAAAACAATTTAGGCACAATCAGCGACCGTTTTGTGGCTAATAATGTGGATTTGGTACTGGCCATTGCCACGCCTGCTGCCCAGTCAATTGCCGGGAAGACAACGGAAATTCCCATTTTAGGAACAGCAATTACAGATTACGTGGTTGCCCGTTTAGTTGACTCCAATGAGGCTCCCGGAGGCAATGTCAGCGGCACCACTGATATGAACCCTATTAAAGAACAGATTGATTTGCTGGTAAAACTGGTGCCTGGGGCAAAAACAGTAGGTGTGCTCTACAACTCCAGTGAAGACAACTCCGTATTACAGGCACAAATTGCCAAAGAAGCCATTGAGGCAAAAGGGCTGCAGTATACGGAAGTAACTGTGTCTAATACCAATGAAGTCCAGCAGGCGACACAATCTATAGTCAGCCAGTGTGACGCCATCTATATTCCCACTGACAATACTTTTGCTTCTTCCATGCCTTTAGTTCACGGCGTGACTTCGCAGTCCAAAACGCCTGTGATCTGCGGGGAATCCGGCATGGTAAATGAAGGCGGGCTGGCTACTTTAGGTATTAATTACTATGAACTGGGCTATCAGACCGGTTTGATGGCAGTCCGTATCTTTGAAGAAGATGCCCATCCGTCAACTATGCCCATTGAAGCAGCCAAAGAATTTGATTTTACCATTAACGGTAAAGTGGCAGAGGAAATTGGCCTGGAAATCCCAGAAGACCTTTTGGAATACGTAACAGAAGAATAAAACATCCGGAAACGAGTGGGGAAAATGTTGCAAATAGTTTTAGGAGCCATAATGCTGGGCCTGTTATGGGCCGTTATGACAATTGGAGTTTATATAACCTACCGTATTTTAGGCATTGCTGATTTATCGGTGGAAGGAAGCATAACTACCGGTGCAGCCATTGCTGCCCATTGTATTTACACTGGTATGAATCCTTATCTGGCGACTTTTTTGGCCCTTTTGGGAGGAATGGCAGCAGGCCTGATTACAGGCCTGCTGCATACTAAGTTAAAAATTCCTGCTTTATTGTCAGGAATTTTAACAATGATTGCCCTGTATTCCATTAACTTGCGCATCCTGGGCAAGTCAAATTTATCACTTTTGCGTATGGATACAGTTTATACTGTTTTTAAAGAATCAAGTTTGGTTAATAACCCGCTTTTTGTGCGGTTAAATATAGCTCACCAGCTTCCCGCCATTATTTTAGGCATCATTTGTGTTTTAGCAATTGTCACCATTCTTTACTGGTTTTTTGGCACGGAAATCGGATGTTCCATCCGGGCTACCGGTGATAACCCACAAATGGCCCGCGCACAAGGAATTAATACCAACAATATGATTATCCTGGGTTTAATTATCAGTAACGGTTTAGTTGCACTGAGCGGTGCTTTAATTGCACAGCAGCAAAGTTTTGCCGATATTCAGATGGGTATCGGCTCTATTGTGATTGGCTTGGCTTCTGTAATTATCGGTGAGGTGCTTTTTGGCAGGAGAAGTTTCTATAGCCGGCTCATGTCTCTTGTTTTCGGGGCCATCACCTACCGTTTAATTATTGCCCTGGTTCTGAAAATGGGGATGCCGGCCAATGACTTAAAGCTTTTTACTGCCATCACCGTTGCTGCTGCCTTGGCCCTTCCTACCTTTAGGTCATACTTGCGCCCTCTTACCAAGAGCATGAAAGGAGGGGCAGTGGATGCTGTCAATAAGAGGAATTCATAAGACTTTTAATCCCGGTACAGTCAATGAAAAAACTGCTTTAAACAATCTTACCCTTGAACTTAAACAAGGCGATTTTGTCACCGTGATCGGCGGTAACGGTTCCGGGAAATCAACCCTTCTTAACTGTATTGCCGGTGTTCATACCGTGGATGCAGGCAGTATTACCATTGACGGTGATGAAGTTACCAGGATCCCGGAACATAAGCGTGCCGCCATGCTAGGTCGTGTATTTCAGGATCCCATGGTGGGCACCGCCGCCAATATGGGTATCGAAGAAAATTTGGCTTTAGCCTACCGGCGCGGGAAAAGGCGCACTTTAAAATGGGGGATTAGCAACCAGGAAAGACAGTTATACAAAGAACTTTTAAGCCAGCTGGACTTGGGGCTGGAAAATCGTCTCAGCGATAAAGTAGGTCTTTTGTCAGGCGGTCAGCGTCAGGCACTTACTTTGCTGATGGCCACACTAAAAAAGCCCAAGCTGCTGCTTTTGGATGAGCATACTGCCGCCTTAGACCCGAAAACTGCCGTTAAAGTTTTGGAGCTGACGGATAAATTTATTACAGAAGGCAATCTGACCACTTTAATGGTGACACATAATATGCGGGATGCCATCAAATATGGTAATCGCTTAATTATGATGTATGAAGGCCGGATCTTACTGGATATTGCGGAAGAAGCAAAACAAAAACTGACAGTGGAAGATTTACTGAAACGCTTTGGTCAGGCCAGTGGTGAAGAATTTGCCAACGACAGGGCCCTCCTTTCATAAAACAGAGCCGTCTTTGGGGACGGCATTTCTTTTTTACATCCCTTGATAAAGTAATAACTTAAGATTATAATTTAAAAGAAAGCAGGTTTTTGGTAGTACGGCAAAATATCTGCGAAAATTGTACCACGGTAGAACGGGAGGAAAAGCAATGCCTATCACAGAACTTTTAGTGCGTAATGCAAAATTATACGGAAATGAACTTTGTCTGACTGAAATTAACATGGATCTCCAGGAAGAACATAATGTTACCTGGCTTGATTATGAATTGATTATGCATAACCCTGCCGGTGAATATCGCCGGGAGATGACCTGGAAAGTATTTGATGAAAAAGCCAACAGGTTAGCCAACCTACTATTGCAAAGAGGGATCAAAAAAGGGGAAAAGGTAGCAATTCTTTTGATGAATTGTTTAGAATGGCTACCTGTTTATTTTGGGATTTTAAAAGCCGGTGCCATTGCCGTGCCCTTGAATTTTCGTTATACAGCTGAAGAAATCCAGCATTGTTTAACATTATCGGAAACTAAAGCTTTGATTTTCGGGCCTGAATTTATTGGCAGAATTGAAGCTATTTATCATGATATTCCCAATGTTAAAATATTACTTTATGCCGGTGAAAACCGGCCCACTTTTGCGGAAAGTTATGACCGTTTAACTGCCAACTGCTGCTCTGATGCCCCGGATGTAAAACTTACCGATGAAGATGAGGCGGCAATTTATTTTTCTTCAGGTACCACTGGCTTTCCCAAAGCAATTTTACACACCCACGGAAGCTTAATGTCCGCCTGCTATACGGAACAGAAACATCATGGGCAGACCAGGGAGGACAATTTTTTATGTATTCCGCCCCTTTACCATACAGGCGCTAAAATGCACTGGTTTGGCAGTTTGCTTTCCGGAAGCAAAGCCGTTTTGCTGCGGGGAGTAAAACCTGAATGGATCCTGAAAACTGTTTCCGAAGAGAAAATAACTATTGTTTGGCTTTTAGTACCCTGGGCTCAGGACTTATTGGATGCCATTGAAAGCGGCGCCGTTAAACTGGAAGATTATGAACTTTCGCAGTGGAGGCTTATGCATATCGGTGCCCAGCCTGTTCCCCCCAGCTTAATCCGCCGTTGGCAAAAGTATTTTCCGCACCATCTTTACGATACTAATTACGGTTTAAGTGAATCTGCCGGTCCTGGCTGTGTCCATCTTGGTGTGGAAAATATTGATAAAGTCGGCGCCATTGGCCTGCCGGGATACGGCTGGGAAGCAAAAATTGTTGATGACAAGGGAAACCCTGTTCCGCAAGGCCAGGTAGGAGAATTGATTGTCAAAGGCCCAGGTGTCATGAAATGCTACTTTAACGATCCGGAAGCGACGGCGAAAGTGCTGAAAAACGGTTGGTTATATACAGGTGATATGGCCCGGCAGGATGAGGACGGTTTTATCTACCTGGTGGACCGAAAAAAAGACGTCATAATTAGTGGCGGTGAAAATATTTATCCGGTGCAGGTGGAAGATTATTTGCGTGAACATGATGCCATTAAAGATGTGGCAGTCATAGGTATACCTGATAAACGTCTGGGAGAAATTGCGGTGGCAATTATTGAACTGAAACCCGGAGTAAAATGCACTGAAGAGGAAATAAACGAGTTTTGCAAAAAACTGCCGCGCTATAAACGGCCGCGTAAAATCATTTTTGATCAGGTTCCGCGCAATCCCACCGGAAAAATTGAAAAACCGCGTTTAAGGGAAAAATACGGAGCTACCAATATTGTGGCCAGACAAACTGAAAACGGTACCAAACATGCTATCTAATTTTGCTTAAAACAACAGGATGCAACATCCTGTTGTTTTTTTGGGAGGTTTTCTGTGCAACAGGACAAAAGGTTTACATACCTTGCTTTTTGCAATGTCTTTCTTGGCGGATCGTAGATTCGATGGGGTTTATAAAAAATGGATGCGTCTTTCTTGTGGTATGCTGCCTGCCTTTATTGTTTATACTACTTTTGATAGTATCTCCATGTAGCCGGGTCGAATTATTTACCGGCTGTGGCAGGAAAATAATGCTACTGGGAGAATATTTAAGATGGAATGGTATGTACCTAATGAGCCGTAAGAGGTAAAAATATAAGGAGGTAAAAAAATGCTAACCAAAAGGCAAAATCTACTTGAAACCATCAGAGGAGGCAAACCTGATCGGCTTGTAAACCAGTATGAACCTTTCGAGTGCACAGATGCTCTTTACAAAATGATTATGGGAGACCCAATTTCTGCCCAAGGTAAACATCCTATGCCCGGCGGTCAGCCCGAGAAAAACGCCTGGGGAGTTACTTTCGCCTGGCCGGAAAATGTTCCCGGTGCCTTTCCTATGCACGATGAGGAACATAAAGTAATCAAAGATATTACCAAGTGGAGAGAAGTTGTCAAAATGCCCAAAACAGATTTCCCGGCGGAAGCATGGGAACCTTTTGTGGCTGAAGTAGAAAAAATTGATCGCAATGAAGTTTTTGCCACTGCCTTTGTTGCCCCCGGCGTATTCGAGATGTGTCACCATTTAATGGGTATGGATGATTGTTTAATTAACTTCTATGAAGAGCCTGAAGAAATGCATGCTTTAATTGATTATATTACTGAATATGAATTAAAATATGCTGCCGAACTCGTCAAGTATTTCAAACCTGACTGCATTTTCCATCATGATGACTGGGGCAGCTCCAAAAACTCATTTTTATCTCCCGCCATGTTCGAAGAGTTCATTGTCCCCGCTTATAAAAAGATCTACGGCTTTTATAAAGAAAACGGCGTGGAATTAATTGTTCACCATAGCGACTCTTATGCCGCAAACTTGGTGCCTTACATGATTGAAATGGGTATTGATATCTGGCAGGGCTGCATCTCTGAAAACAATATCCCCGAGTTAATTAAAAAATATGGCGGCCAGATCTCCTTCATGGGTGGAATTGACAACTCTTTAATTGACAGGGAAGACTGGTCGCAGGAAAGCATTAGAGACCTGGTACGGAAAACCGTGGAAGAATGCGGTAAGCATTACTTTATCCCCTGCATTACACAAGGCGGACCGGGTAGCGTTTACCCCGGAGTTTATGAAGCCATTAGCGAAGAAATCGATAAATTAAGTAAAGAAATCTTTTAATTTTACTTTACTGCTAAAGCCGTTTGCCGCTAGAGCAAACGGCTTTACTTCATCTAAAAAGCCCGAGTCTATGGGTGATATTAGTATTTAATTTTAAGTATTGGCTCTACTGATTAAACTTTCCAATTCATCTGCATTGTTGTATAATTCAGATAGTAATATTTCTGCTAGGAGCCTGTTGCATGCCGGGAAAAAAGATTTTAATTATCGATGATTCCCAATTTATGACTAACTTAATATCTGAAATTTTATCAGCCGCCGGTTATGATGTCATTACAGCTGCCGACGGCTACCAGGGATTGGAAAAGGTTAAAACAGAAAAACCTGACCTGGTTATTTTGGATATTGTAATGCCCGGCATCAATGGTTTTGAAGTGTGCAAAATTTTAAGAAGCGATGACAGTAATAATTTGATGCCAATTATTATGCTGACAGCGCAGGAAAATGAAGATGACAAGCTGACCGGTCTGGAACTGGGGGCAGACGATTATATTACTAAACCTTTTAATCAAAGAGAACTTGTAAGCAGAGTGCGCAATACTTTAAGGCGAATAGACAGAAACAGATGGGCTAACCCGCTGACGGGACTGAGGGGAAATATTGAGATTGAAAGGGAAATAAAACAAAGAATTGCGACAAAACAAATTTTTACCGTTATGTATGCAGATATTGATAATTTCAAAGCTTATAATGATGTTTATGGTTATGTCAGCGGTGACAGGGCCATTAAGTTGACTGCAGAGATTATTATTGATAATGTTAAGCGCTTTGGCACTACCAATGATTTTATCGGCCACATAGGCGGGGATGATTTTATTGTTATCTCTACACCGGAACGGGCACCGGCCATTGCCAAGGGCATTATTGACGATTTTGATGTCAAGACAAAAAAGCTTTATCATGAAAGAGATGTGCAAAGGGGCTATGTACTTACTATCGATCGGCAAAAAATGGATGTTAAAGTGCCCTTAATCACAATTTCTTTGGCACTTTTAAGTAATGAACACAGGGAGCTGGATAGCCATGTGCAAATTTCTGCAATGGCAGCGGAACTGAAAAAGATAGCCAAATCCAGACCGGGAAGTGTAATTGTACAGGACAGTGAGCTTTATTAAAAAGAACACATCGTCTTTTTTTCTTGATAAACTAAAGCCTGATTCCAAAAACGGGAATCAGGCCTTTTACATTTTTAAACTGGGAAAAGTTTATTTTTGGAGGATGTTCTTATAGTCTTTAAGTAATGTTTTCGGTGCTTCTGCAAGAATATTCTCCATGGTCCAGGGGCCTTCTTTTACCATGCTGGCGGTAACGGCCGGGTGGGAATAAAGGCCGATAAAGCTGCCCATGGTCATAAAGACAGCACCTGTAACATGGGCTGCTTCATCGGAAGCAAGATAAGCGATGAAGGGAGCAAAGAGCTCGGGTGGGGGAGTTTCATCATAGGGAACAAAGGGTTTCCCATCTTTGGTGGCCCTTTCATCTTCTGCCACAACCTGGTCAAAAAGTTCCATGTCGATGGAGGCCCTTGTCTTGGCAGCAGGACAGAATGCGTTGGCGGTAATTCCGTCTTCAGCCAGTTCTTCTGCCAGCGCCCAGGTCAAACCCACTGTGCCGGCATTGGCGGCTGTATATTCGGCCTGGCGAAGTCCGCCGCTGCCTGTCCAGGCCGGTGAAGAACAGTTAATAATACGACCCCACTTGTTTTTTCTCATATAGGGAACAGCATGGCGAATAATGTTAAAATGACCTTTAGGTTTAACGTTATTGACTTTATCCCAAAGTTCTTCGGTGATTTTTTCAATGGGGGCAAAGCCAAAAGCACCGGCCACATTGACGATAATGTCAACGGAACCGTAAATTTCAGCTGCTTTATCAACTATTTTTTTGGCTTCATTGAAATCTGCAATATCGCCAAAGATGGCTGTGGCTTCATAGCCGGCATCCCTAATTGCTTTTGCAGTTGTTTCAGCATCTCCGGAGTATTTTTCCAATTCCTCATGATACCATTTAAGTTGTTCCGGTGACAGGCGAGCAAGTTTTGCTTCATCCAGTTGGTTGGTGACATTCTTTTTAACCGGTGCCCGGTTATTGGTGACAACTTTTGCGCCTTCTTCCGCCAGTGCGATGGCGATAGCGCGTCCAATACCTTGCCCGGAGCCGGTGACAAGGGCGACTTTTCCGCTTAAAAGATTACCCATGAGCACACCTCCACAATTATTTAATGTTCTGATATTTACTACTATATAAAAATTAAAGCAAATATACAAGGGCTTCCGCCGGTTTGGCCGCAGGTTCAGGCGGAGAATGAATTTTTTGCAGGTGCAGCATAGCTTAAGCATGACTTAATTAAAGTCTATAAAACCGATAGCTGTCGTTGTGCTATAAATATTATTGATAATTGACAAGTTTCGTTTCTTGTTGATATCGTTATGTGTGAGATGACATAATGAGTGGTTTTTAAAAAACAGTTGAATAAGTCTATTTAATTCCAAATCTTGTTACCTAAAGGCATGCCCATGGTACAAGATCGTTGGGTACACATGGAAACGTGTGTGCCTCCCGCGCTTGGTAAAGGAGTTAAATATATGAGCAAAGCGGGTAAATCCCGCTTTTTTTGTATCGGCAGGAAATTATAACAACCTTGATTTGCTTTATTTCTTATCCGATGGGGATTTTTAAGGGGGTACCCCGCTTGCAGAGTTCACAGAACCTGTTGCAGCTTAAAGTTAAACATGAGGGAGGAAGACTGAATGAAAAAAAGATTGGTAGTACTTTTAACGGCAGCAGCTCTTATTACCGTTATTGTAACAGCTTGCTCGCACAAAGCAGGTGCTCCTGCCGCTGATTATGAAAGGGAATTACTCCATGTATTTTTGGATGGGCAGCCTGTGTTTGCAGCTGGCTGTTCCTATGCTGAACTAAAAGATGTCATGAAGGACAGGAGTGTCAATGGAAAGCAATATTTTTGTGCACCCCTGGCGGAAATTGCCGATATAGATTTTTCCGAAGTGCAGGGTGCTTTCCTGGAAGCGGTTGATGGTTATGTGTCCTATGTCAGTGATATTTCAAATCTATACCTGGCTGCTTTTACTCGGGAAAACGGAGAGTATGAATCAATTGTGCTGGACGGTAAGCATGTATACGCCGGCATTGAGGAAGACGGAAGCACAAATAAAGGTGTAAAAACAGTTTACCTGGTGACGACACCGGCTGAATTTAGAGTTGAGATTCAAAAAAACGGGGACACAATTGGCGAAATTACTTTAGCTGATTTTATGCGGAAAACCACTGTGGGTGAGAAGAAAATTGCCACCTCTATGTATGACGGCTCATTTCTTTATGACGGCGGTGCTTCAGTTTATGAGGGGCGTTTTCTCGGTATTAATTACGAAACAATGCTGGCCAAGCTAAAAGAGCTTAATCTGGATTTGGGCGGGACAATCAAGGAAGTAGAGTACTACGGCACTAACGGCCTGGGCAAGGTTGGTAAAAATGAAGAGTATGCTTTAGATCCGGAAGATCCAAAATACTTCGGTTCGCTGGACTTTTTCTGCATGTTTGACGGGAAAACCTACAACGATGTTACAACTGACACTCCTATTGGCTTAACGGCATTTGTTAACGGCAGCGGAGGGCGTTGGATGACCTACAACTTAAGTGCCATTAATTTTGTCATTGAGTAAGAAAAGGCCAAAAGCTGATTTTAAGTAAGGAGGGGGAAGTATGTGGAAAAAGTGGACAGCCCTGATACTGCTGCTGGCAATAATTCCAGTAACCTTTTGCGGCTGCGGTACAGTGAATACAAATACCGCTGATGACACAAAAAAAGAAATTATTGATCTGGCAGGAAGAAAGGTGCTTGTGCCCAAAAATCCTGCTCGCATTGCCGCCATGACCGGACCGTCCTACGAAATGGTGTTTATGTTGGGGGGCCATGACCGGATTGTGATGACAAAAAGCGGCCATACCACCAATTATCCTTTAGCACTGCTGACAAATCCTGATTTGGCCAATTATGAAGGTATTGGTGCCAACCCGAGTTCGGCTGTTAATATTGAAGATTACTTAAGCCGCGAAGTGGACTTGGTTATTTACTATAATAACGGGAATGAACTAAAAAAGTTTGAAGCAGTGGATCTGCCGGCAGTCGTCCTTACTTTAAACACGAATCCTGTTACTTCCGTGGAAGAAATTATGTCGCAATCACTGGATGAGTTTATTGACAAATCTACCATTGCCGTAAAAACTTTGGCCGGGATTCTGGGCGGAGAAGCTGTGACTGAAGCCCAGGAGTGGGAAGAATACTGTCGTGAAAAGATCACCATGCTCTACGAGCGGACTCATCAGCTTTCTGATGAGGAGCGCAAAACTGTTTATTGGGGAAATACCTGGGGTGAGAATATTCTTGCTTCCTATGAGATCACCAACCGCTATTATGAAATATGGTTGTGTGGCGGCAAATTACTTGGTCCGGACGTAGGTACAGGTAACTTCCCGGAAGTTACCAGGGAGCAGTTATTTAAATGGGATCCGGAGATTATACTTGTTGACAATCATGGCAATTATCCCGAGTTAGTTATTAAAAGTATGTATAAAGAAGGTTCCATCTGGGAGTCTTTGCAGGCCGTTAGAAATAAACAGCTGCATCGCATTCCTGCAGGGGTATTTTTCCTGGATAAAGGTACAACCACTACTTTAATGATGCTGTGGTTAGCCACCATTGTTCAGCCTGAACTATTCAGTGATATTGATATTATTGAAGAAATTAAATATTACTACCGCGAGTTTTATGAATTTGAACTTACTGATGAGCAGGCACAAAAAGTGCTGGACGGTTGGTATGAAAGAGTTGGAGACGAAGCAGACTTATGAGCAATAATACTGGTGTCAAGCAGATAAGTGTTAACCTGGGTCAGATAGAGAAAAAACCGTCTACACTAAAATGGGTGCTCATGCTTATTTTCCCGGTTTGTTTATTTGTGATTACTTTGTTTTTAGGCCGGTACCCGGTACCCCCCAATGAGGTTTTTTCCATTTTGGGGCAAAAGCTTTTGCGACTGCCCATTGAAACTTATTGGACGGATACGGTAGAAACAGTGGTGGTTAGGGTTCGTCTGCCGCGAGCCATTATGGCTG